>VFQU01000037.1_pt1 | contig 228566 bp, 225 predicted proteins | sample 3512311 | NCBI WGS metagenome assembly VFQU01 (sample SAMN10412377, study PRJNA504923) | tailings metagenome | isolation source: Relicate 3 Philex TSF3 active mining site | place: Philippines: Tuba, Benguet | collected 2017-08-29 | reverse complement strand
CGGACCGGCCGGTCGGCCGCATCGCCCAGAAGGGCCCGGCCGCATCGACACCCTCGTAGGAGCCGCTCACCGCGACGTCCTCCGCCGGGTCGAGCACCCCGTCCGCGCCCACGTCGATGAGCGTGCTGCTGCTCGCGAGCGCCCCGGTTTCCGTCACCCTGCGCAGTTCGAGCGTGATCCTCTCCCCGGGCACGAGGCCCTCGATGCGCAGCGCGACAGGGTTTCCCTCGATCACCGCATCGGGCAGATGAATGGTCTGCGCCGCGGCGGGACAGGCGACCGCGGCGAAGGCGAGGAACGAGAGCAACGACGATGAATTGCGCATGCGGGGGGCCTTTTCTGTCTGGTCCCACGAGCCTAGCCCGAAGGGCGGGCGAGCCGGGGAAAAAAGCCATGAACGGGCGGATCGATCGATGAACCTGCAGCACAAGGACCTGACCGGAAGCGGCTCCGACAGGGGCGAAGGACGCGCCGGGGAGGAGATCGACCCGCCCTCGGCCATCGCGATCTTCATCGCCGCCATCTTCCTGCTGCTCGTCGCCTACACCCTCGTCTTCGCGGTGACGATCCCGCAGTCCCTGACGCGGGCGCTGTCGATCGCGGCGAGCAACGTGATCCCGCTCGCGGTCATTTCCGCTGCGACCTATGCCGGCCTGCGCCGGTGGGTGCTGCCCGGGAGCGTTCTCCTGCAGGCGAGCTGCCATCTCGTCCTCGCCCCCGCCTTCGCCCTGCTGTGGTACGGGCTCATCATCTTCATCCAGTCGCTCATGCGGATGCCCGCGGAGGGGCGCTTCGAGCTCGTCACCTTCTCGGCCATCGCGCTGGTGTGGCAGCTGTTCCAGGGCCTCGGGCTCTATGCGCTGGTGGCGGCGATCACCTATGCCCTGCGCGGCGGGCGCGCGGCGGCGACGGTGCACCTCATCGCGCCGGGCGAGCCGATGGAGCGCTACTTCACGCGGCAGGGCGACGAGCTTGTCCCGATCGAGGTCGAGGACATCGTCTTCATCCGCGGCGCGCAGGATTACGCGGAGGTCACCCTGGCGAGCGGCCGGGCGCATCTCGTCCGCATGTCGCTCGGCGAGTTCGAGCAGCGCCTCGCGCGCGGCCAGTTCCTGCGGGTGCACCGGTCGATCATCGTCAACCTGCGGCACATGGCCCGCGCCGAGCCGATCGGGTCGGGGCGCCTGGCGCTTCACCTCGCCGGAGGGCAGACGGTGGAGACGAGCCGCAGCGGGGCGCAGGCGATCCGGCAGAAGGTGATCTAGCGGGCGCGCGGCGCTCAGACGTTCACGCCGAAGAGGCGGCCGACCAGTGCGGTGGCGGCCATGGCGAAGAGGCCCCAGCCGACCACCCGCAGCACCGCCGGGCCGAGCGGCGCGGCTCCGGCCCGCGCGCCGAGCGCCCCCAGTGCCGCGAGCGAAAGCACCGCGACGGTCACCACCACCGGCATGATCGCTCCGGCTGGCGCGAGCCACGCGCCCGCGAGCGGCACCGCTGCCGCCGTGCTGAAGGTCGCGCCCGAGGCCAGCGCCGCCTGAAGGGGGCGCGCAGCGAGGTGCTCCGAGAGGCCGAGTTCGTCGCGCACATGGGCCGCGAGCGGGTCGCCCGCGCTCAGCTCGCGCGCGACCGCCGCGGCGGTCGCGGCGCTGAGGCCGCGGGCGCGGTAGATCGCCGCCAGCTCGGCCTCCTCGTCGGCCGGCATGGCGGCGAGCGCCTCGGCCTCGCGGCGGATGTCGGCGGCTTCCGAATCCGCCTGCGAGGAGACGGAGATATATCCCCCCGCCGCCATCGACATCGCCCCCGCGATCAGCGCGGCGACCCCGGCGACGAGGACCGCGCCCCGCTCCGGCGTGGCGGCCGCCACCCCGATGATCAGCGATGCGACCGAGATGATGCCGTCGTTCGCCCCGAGCACCGCGGCGCGCAGCCAGCCGGTGCGGTGGACGTAGTGCGGATCGTCTGGGTGGGCGCTCGGTACGGTCACGGGTTTGCTGCTCGCCTGGTGCACAGGCGCGCCTTGTCCTCCTCCGGACCGGGCGTGGCAAGAGGCCGGGTGCGATCAGGCCGGCGGGGTCTCCGCATTGGTCTGCTCGAGGATCCAGTCGGGGATCGCCTCCTGCCTCAGGTCGGCAAGCTCGGTGCCCTGCGCGCGCACCGCGTCGTAGCGGTCGCGCGGGGCGTAGTCGGCGGGGCGCTGGACGAAGACCTTGCCGCCCGTCTCGGCAAGGATGCCGAGGCCGCGCACCCCGTCGGTGCCGCTCCCGGTGAGGAGCCCGGCGAGCGCGGGCAGGCCGCTGCGCGCCAGCGAGCCGAACAGCAGGTCGGCCGAGGGGCGGCAGCCGCTCACCGGATCGCGCTCGACGAGGCGCAGGCGCGGCGGCTCGCCGGGCTCGACGATCACGTGGCGGCTGGTGTCGTGCGCGAGCCAGACCTTGCCGATCTCGAGCGACACGCCGTCGATCGCATCCTCGAGCTGGCAGCGCAGCGAGTGGCGCATCGCGCGCATGGCGTTCTCGACCGCGCACGAGTCCGCGTCGAACAGCACGATGGTCGGCGGGCAGGCGGCGTCGTAGGCGGCGAGCACCTGGCGCGCGGTCTCGATCCCCGCCGCCCCGCAGGCGAGCGCCACGATCCGCCCGTCGCTGCGGTAGCGCGCGCCCGCCGCCCCGCCCTCGCCCGCATCCTCGCCGCCCGGCTTGAGGGACGCGGCCTGATACGAAGGTCCGACCACACGCAATCGGGTGCGAATGGAGGCCGCACCCACACCACCGCCGGAGATACCATGCCAGTCAACCAGCTCTCAGAGTGCCTCGATTACTACGGCCTTGCCCGAGTCCCCTCCAGCACGCTGCGCGCGATCGGGCGGGCTCTCGGGCAAAGGCTGGAGCCGGCGCTTGACCGCTTCTACCGCACCATCACGCAGCGCCCGGATCCCGCGTCGCATCTCAGCAGCGCGCAGCAGATGTCCCGGGCCAAGGGTCTGCAGGCCGAACACTGGCAGTCCGTGTTCCGCGACGGCGTCGACGACCGCTTCCACAAGCGCGCGCTGCGGATCGGCGAGGTTCATGCCCGCATCGGCCTCGAGCCTCGCTGGTATGTCGGTGCCTACGGGATGGTGCTGGAGGAACTGATCACCGCCATCGTCGCGCGGGGCTGGCTCGGCTGGCTGCCGTGGCGGCGCGCAAGGGCCCGCGAGCTCGCCAAAGGTCGCGCTGCTTGACTTCGACCTGGCGCTGTCGTGCTACTTCCAGGGTCCGAAGAACGGGTCCGCACGCTCGTCAGCGACAAGCTGTGGGTCGCCCTGAGGGGCGTGGCGGCCGGCAACTTCACGGCCCGGATCGAGGGCTTCCCGCCCGAATAAAGCCAGGTCGAAAGCGCTTTCAACGCTGCGCTCGGAACGCTCTGCGAGACGCTCGGCGACGTCATGAGCGGCATGGCGGCGATGAACGCGGGCGCGAGCGAGATCCGTTCGGCCGCCGACGATCTCTCGCGGCGCACCGAGGAACAGGCCGCCAATCTCGAGGAGACGGCGAGCGATATCGTCTCGATCAATGCCATCGTGCAGGAAAGCGCCGCGACCAGCGACGGTGCGCGCGCGACGATCACCGCGACCAGCGAACGCGCCAATGACGGGGCACGGATCGTCACCGAGACGGTCGGCGCCATACAGCAGATCGAAAGCTCCTCGCAGGAGATCAACTCGATCATCGCGGTGATCGAATCCATTTTCTTCCAGACCAACCTTCTGGCGCTTAATGCCGGCGTCGAGGCGGCACGCGCGGGCGAGGCCGGCAAGGGCTTCGCAGTGGTCGCCAACGAAGTCCGCGCGCTCGCCCAGCGCTGTGCGGAAGCGGCGCACGAGGTCAAGGCGCTGATCTCGGCGAGTTCGGTGCAGGTCAGCCGCGGGGTCGATCTGGTGGGCCGCAGCGGCGACGCCTTCGCCGCGATCACCCGCGACATCACCGCGCTCGCGGGCGCGATCCAGACGCTGGCGGACTCGGCGGCGCTGCAGGCCGACAACCTGTCGCAGATCACCACGGCGGTCGGCGAGCTCGACCGCTCGACCCAGCAGAATGCGGCTATGGCCGAGGAATGCACGGCCGCCGCGACCTCGCTGACCCGCGAGGCGGGGCTGCTGGACGCCGCGCTTGCCCGCTTTGCGGTCGGCTCGGCCCGGGAGCGGCAGGGCAGCGCGGCCTTTCCCGCACTGAGCCGCGCGGCGTGAGCCGAGGGTTCACTCCGCCGGATGCGGCGCGGCGGCGAGGTGCGACGACACGCCGGCCCGCCGCCGCTCCGCACGCTGGAGCAGGAAGAAGACCAGCGAGGCGCCCGCCAGCGGCAGGTAGAAGAAGATCAGCCGCCAGGTGCTCATCGCTGCCACCAGCACGCTGCCCGCAACGAAGGGCGCGAAAAGCAGCAGGAACCCGGCTTCGGCCCCGCCCGCCCCGCCCGGGGTCGGGACCACCGAGCTGATCGCTTGCACGAGGTATTGCAGCAGCCAGTAGAGCGCCGGGTGCCAGTCCTGCCCGAAGGCCGCGAGGACGATCCCCGCGATCGCGAAGCGCGCCATCCACTGGGCGAGCGCGATCGCGAGATTGGCGAGCGCGATGCCCTTTCCGCGCCGGATCACCCCCACCCAGTCGCGCAGCACGTGCCCGCCGAAGCTGCGGATGCGGGCAAGGAGGCCGGCGGCGCCCGCGCGCAGCCGCTCGCCCAGCAGCCCCGCCGCGAGCGCTCCGCCCAGTTGCACAAGAAGCGCGAGCACGCCGAGACCGAGGCCGCCCGCCAGTGCCAGGTCGGCCTCGATACGGGCGAGGAGGCCCGGCTGCCGGGCGAGAAAGTCCGCGAGCTGAAAGCCGCTGAAGCCGAGGCACAGCGCCACCAGCGATGCGAGCACGGCAGCATCCTCCGCGGCCTGGAAGGAGATCAGGCTCGCCGCCTTGCGCGCCGGCACGCCCTCTCCGATCAGGAACAGCACCTTGATCGGCACGCCCCCGGCGGTGGAGGGGGTGATAGAATTGGCGATCATCGTTCCCGTCACCACCTTCAACCCGCCGCGCAGGCCGAGGCCGAGGCCGAAGAAGCGGCTCCACAGCGCGATCCGCAGCGCGTTGGTCAGCATTGGCACGAAGGCGACGCCCGCCGCGACCGGCAGCAGCCCGGGGGCGACCAGCCGCCCCGCGAGGTCGATCCCCTCGAGCGACCACACCAGCACCGCCACATTGGCAAGCGCCACGATCGGCAGCACCGACAGGGCGATCGCCAGCGTGCGCCGGGGCAGCCGCTGCCACGGGGCAAGCGGGGGAGTGGACGGGTCCGGCGCGCTCAAGAGACGTCCAGCGCCCGCTTCATGCCGCCCAGCCACGCCCCGCGCAGGCGCGCATCGCGCGCCGCCAGCGCGGCGGTGTATTCGACGTTGATGAGCTGCTCGAAGGTCTGCGGCCAGCGGTTGTGCGCTGCGGCGAGCGCGAGGCTGCGGGCGCGCTTGCCGGCATAGTCCTCCTGCCACACCTCCACGACCCCGCGCGCCATCGCCACGGGTTCGTCGACCGGGCCGAGAAAGCCGGTGCCCTCCGGCACCCGCTCGGGCATGGCGCCGCTCGCCACGCCCACCACCGGCAGGCCCGAGGCCTGCGCCTCGAGCACCGAGATCCCGAAGGTCTCGTCGGCCATGCCGCTCACATAGATGTCGGCGCTGGCAAGCGCACGGGCGAGCGCCCCGCGGTCGGTCTCGTAACCGGGAAAGGCGATCGGCAGCCCGCGCGCCTCCTCCATCAGCACCTCGCGCAGCTTGCCATCGCCCATCAGCACCATCGCCGCGCCGAGGCTGCGGGGAAGCTGCTTGAACATCTCGACCAGCACATAGGCGCGCTTCTCGTTGTCGAGCCGCCCGGCATAGATCAGCAGCGGCCCGCCCGTCTCGGGCAGGCCCAGCGAGCGCCGGAAGCCGGGATCGCGGTGATCGGGCGAGAAGCGGTCGATGTCGACGCCGAGGCCCAGCACCCCGGTGTTGCGGCAGCCAAGCCCGCCCAGCATGGCTCGCGCCGCGTGGTTCAGGGTATAGACCCGGTCGAAGCGGTGATAGGTCATCCAGGCGTAGACATAGGCCACGTTGCGGAAGAAGCTCGCTGGATAGTGCCCGGACAGCTCCTTCATCACCCGGTAGACCTGCGCATTGGGGAAGTCGGTGCGGTAGCCCGCGACCAGCGCCGTCTCGGGATAGCGCCAGCGGTGACGGATCGCGATCCACGGCAGCACCCAGGGGCACAGGCTCTCGATGATGTCGGGCCGGTATTCGCACAGCAGCGCGAATACCGCGTCGTTGCGGTTGATCCAGCGGTAGTTGGGGCTCCCCCAGACGAGCGGCGCGCCGACCTCGGCGATGGTGACCCGCCCCTCCACGGTGATGCGGTCCTCCGGGCCGGGGATGATCTGGAGCAGGCGATGCTCGGTGTTATTCTGGAAGAACCTGCGCTTTTCCTTGAGATAGGTCGAGATGCCGCCGCCTCCGGTGGGTGACCAGCTCTGGGTCAGGTCGCAGATCAGCAGGCTGTTCGACATGCAATCGGGCTCCCCCAGGGCGCGGCGCGGAGCCGGTGGGGGCCGTGCGGGAGAGAGGGCAGGCCGGGCCGGACGCGCACGCGAGAACGTCCGCGTTCCTTTGCCCGCTGTGCGTGTCCGCCGCGCGACATTGGCGGGTCAGAACGATGGCGGTTCGCCGACCGCCATCCGACCGGAGTGTGGCCGCGCTGTCGCTATTCGCCCTGCATGATCGGCGGCGCGGCCGGGATCGGCCCGCCGGTGAGGATCGAGTTCGGCTCATTGGCAAGGATGCCCACCACCTGCGTCCAGACGGCGACGTTTTGGCGCAGCTGGGCGAGGTCGATCTTGTCGAGCGTGTCGTCGGGCGTGTGGTGCAGATCGAAATAGCGCGTGCCGTCCTGCCTCAGGTCGATCAGCGCGCCCTTCTGGTCGCGCACGATGTTGAGATCCGCGCCGCCGGTCGCGACAGCGGTCCCGCCGGACACGCCGAAGCGCGCGACCGAGCCGGCGATCCTCGCATGAAGCGCAGGGTTGCTCTCGCGGAAGTTGCTGTCGAAACGCCACACCCGGTCCGCGCCGAAATCGCTCTCGATCCCGACCGCGATCGGCTCGGCGAGGTGCGCCTCGCTATAGGCCCTGCTGCCCCACAGCCCGGTTTCCTCGGCGCCCGCCATCAGCACGCGGATGGTCCGCAGCGGCGGCCCCGCATACAGGACGTTGCGCGCGGCGGCGGCCACGATCGCGCAGCCCGCCCCGTCGTCAAAGGCGCCGGGCGAGTTCCACCAGCTGTCGATGTGGCAGGCGACCAGCACCGGCGGGAGCAACGGGTTGGTGCCGACGATCTCGCCGACCACGTTGCCGCTCTGCGTCCGGCCGATCTGGCGCGGGTTCATTTCGAGCCTGAGCCTGACGGGCCGGTCGCCGGCGCGGGCGAACATCCGCTCGAGGTTCTCGGCATCGGGCAGGCTGAGCGCGCCCGCGGGGATAGGCTTCACTCCTTCGGGAAAGCTGGTGCTGCCGGTGTGCGGGTTGCGGTGGTGATCGGTGCCGACCGACTTGATGACGATGCCCACCGCCCCCTTGCTCGCGGCAAGGCCGGGGCCAACCCAGCGCACCGGCCCGGCGAAGCCGTAGTGCGAGCCGTCCTGCGCGGGCCGCATCTGGTGGCTGACATAGGCGATCTTGCCCCTGAGGCTCCCCTCGGGCGCGGCGCGCAGCTCGTCGACCGTGCGGAAGAACACCACCTCGGCCTCCAGCCCGCCCCTGGGCGTCGCGGCCGAGTTGCCGAGCGGCAGCACGGCAAGGTCCTGCGCGAAGGGTGCGGTGACGCGGGCGCGGGCGATGTCGCCCGGCACCCAAGTGTCCATCATGAAGGGCTCGTCGGCGACGTTGGCGAAGCCGTTGCGCTTCAGCCAATCGACCGCCCAGGCCCGCCCGCGCGCCTCGTCCTCGGTGCCGGCCTGGCGCGGGCCGACCTCGGTGGTGATTCCCTCGACGAAGTCCCAGGCGAGCATGTCCTCCACGAGCGCCCGGTCGGCGATCTCCTCCACGCTCGGCACGCGCGAGGCTGGCGGCGGCGTCTGCGAGACGGCGGGAATGGGGGCGAGGAGTGCGATGGCGGCGAGCGCGGTCAGGGTGCGGTTCATGGCTTCGCGTGCTAGGCTGGCCCCGGCGCCAAGTCTAGCCGCTTGCCCTTGCCCCTCCCCTTGCCTATCTGCGCTCCCGATCTCCCCCACCCGATTATCCGATCCTCGAAGGACTGAACCGATGGCCGCCCAATACGCCTATGTCATGAAGGGCATGACCAAGACCTTCCCCGGCGCGAACAAGCCGGTGCTGAACAACATCTCGCTGCAGTTCTACCAGGGCGCGAAGATCGGCATCGTCGGGCCGAACGGCGCGGGCAAGTCGACCCTCATCAAGATCATGGCCGGGATCGACAAGGACTTTACCGGCGAGGCCTGGCCGGGCGAGAACATCACGGTCGGCTATCTGGAGCAGGAGCCCGAGCTCGATCCGACCAAGACCGTGCTCGAGAACGTCCGCGAGGGCGCGAAGGAGACCGCCGATCTGGTCGCGCGCTTCAACGAGGTCAGTGCGCTGATGTGCGAGCCCGATGCCGATTTCGACGCGCTCGGCGCGGAAATGGGCGAGCTTCAGGACAAGATCGACGCGGTCGACGGGTGGACGCTCGACAACCAGCTCGAAGTGGCGATGGAGGCCCTGCGCTGCCCGCCGGGCGACTGGCCGGTGACGGACCTCTCGGGCGGCGAGAAGCGCCGCGTCGCGCTGACCCGCCTGCTGATCCAGAAGCCCTCGATCCTGCTGCTCGACGAGCCGACCAACCACCTCGACGCGGAGTCGGTGCAGTGGCTGGAAAACCACCTCAAGGAATATGCCGGCGCGGTGCTGATGATCACCCACGACCGCTACTTCCTCGACAACGTCGTGGAGTGGATCCTCGAACTCGATCGCGGCTCCTACTACCCCTATGAGGGCAACTACTCGACCTACCTCGAGAAGAAGGCCAAGCGCATGGAGCAGGAGAGCCGCGAGGAGAGCGGCAAGCAGAAGGCGCTCCAGCGCGAACTCGAGTGGATCCGCCAGACCCCGGCCGCGCGCCAGACCAAGTCCAAGGCACGCATCCGCAAGTTCGAGGAACTCCAGAACAGCCAGGAGAACCGCCAGGTCGGCAAGGCGCAGATCGTCATCCAGGTGCCCGAGCGGCTCGGCGGCAAGGTTATCGAGGCCAAGAACCTCACCAAGGCCTATGGCGACAAGCTGCTGTTCGAGAACCTCTCCTTCATGCTGCCCCCGGGCGGCATCGTCGGCGTGATCGGGCCGAACGGCGCGGGCAAGTCGACGCTGTTCAAGATCCTCACCGGCAAGGAACAGCCCGACAGCGGCACGATCGAGATCGGCTCGACGGTGCGCCTCGGTTATGTCGACCAGAGCCGCGACCATCTCGATCCCAAGAAGAACGTCTGGGAGGAAATCTCCGACGGGCTCGACTACATGAAGGTCAACGGCCAGGACATGTCGACCCGGGCCTATGTCGGCGCGTTCAACTTTAAGGGCGCCGACCAGCAGAAGAACGTCGGCAAGCTCTCGGGCGGCGAGCGCAACCGGGTCCACATGGCGAAGATGCTCAAGCAGGGCGGCAACGTGCTGCTGCTCGACGAGCCGACCAACGACCTCGACGTGGAGACCCTCGCGGCGCTGGAAGACGCGATCGAGAACTTCGCGGGCTGCGCCGTGGTGATCAGCCACGACCGCTTCTTCCTCGACCGCCTCGCCACGCACATCCTCGCCTTCGAGGGCAACAGCCACGTCGAATGGTTCGAGGGCAATTTCGAGGCCTACGAGGAGGACAAGCGCCGCCGCCTCGGCGATGCGGCCGACCGGCCGACCCGCCTCGCCTACAAGAAGCTGACCCGCTGAGGCCCGGGGGGCCGAAGGCCTGGTTAACGCCGGCTCTCGGCCCCGCCGCGGGGAGGCTTTCGGAAAACTGCCAGTTTTGCCAAGCCGCTGCGCGGGTCTCTTTACGGCTTCTTAAGCCGGGCTACGTCACTCTCCTTAACGACATGGAACGTCGTGGAGGAACAACAGGGCCGTGATCCTCGACATTCATCTGCCGATTGAAGCGGTGGCCTTGCTCTGCGCCTGCTGCACGCTGGCAGGATGGCGGATCGGCTACCTGCACACCGCCCGCCGCCTCGACCCGCGCCGCACCCCCGGCAGCGATCCCCTGCGCGACCTGCTGAAGCCCGAGAACCTCGGCAAGGCTGTCGACCTCGCTGCGCGCCGCGACGCGATGCGTGCGACCTCCCGGGCGGTGCTGCACGGCCGCGTCGACCAGCTCGCATCGCTCGGCCAGGGGTGGAACAGCGACACTCAGGCTGCGGTGCGCGAGCATATCGCGGCGGTCATGCGCGCCGGGCTGCGACGCGGCGACCGCCTTGCGCTCGGGCCCGAGGGATCGCCGCAGGGCGCCTTCACCATCACCCTCGACGGGACCGACGAACGCGCCGCGACGCGCATCGCCGACCGTCTGCGCCGCGCGCTCGGGCAGCTGCGCTTGCCGCAGTTCGGCACCGACGCCCGGCTGACCGCCAGCTTCGGCGTTGCCGCGCAGCGGTTCGGCGACGGGGAGGACGGCCTCGAGCGCCGCGCCCGCCGCGCGCTCGAGGCGGCGCTGGCGAAGGGCGCCGATCACGTGGTGCCGGCAAGCGAGATCGAGGAGATCATCCTCCTGCCCGCGCCGGTCCCGGTGCAGCCCGCCTCGGCGGCCTGACCCGCGTCAGGGCGAGACCCAGCGCCCCTCCCATGGCGCACTCTCGCCCCCGCGCGCGAACTGCGCGCGCAGGTGGCCGGTGTGCGCGAGGTAGAGCCAGTCGAGCGCGGTGAGCGTGATGGTCAGCAGCGCGAAGTTCTCCCGCGCGGGGACGAGCTGGGCATCGTCGGGCTCCACCCCCTCGAACTCGGGCGGCAGTCCCGAGGTGGGCGCCTCGGCCCGCGTGCCCGGCCCCTCGCCAAGGTAGCAGCGCCGCGCGAAGTTGGTGCTCGCCGCCCAGGCGCTGTCGACCTCGGCGCCCTCGCGCAGGATCACACCCTCGCCGCGCGCGCGGATCTGGACCTTGGCTCCCTTGTCGTAGAACAGCACCCCGACCCGCGGATCGGCGGCGATCACCTGCGCCTTGGGCGCGCGCGAATCGGTGTGGAGCCGCAGCCGCCATGCCGCCGCATCAAAGGCGCGCAGCACCATGACACGCGCATCCACATCGCCCGTGACGATCACCGGCGTGTGCATCGGCGCCTTCCGGTCGCGCGGCGCACGGATCAGCCGGTTGCGGCAATCCTCGAGACAGTCGCTCAGCGCTTCGAACATGGCGAAGCGCCTTTGGCGGCATCGGCCCCCGCGTCAAGCGCGGAAAGACCCATTCAGCTGAAGCATGATTTTTCTGAATATTGACCACTCGGTTCATCGCTGCGACAGTCGGCGACGCCTAGACGCAATACATTACAACAAGCCTGTGGTGGGCTGGCGATTCTGGAGGCACTTGCCATGATGACCCTCTTCGCGCGGGGTGGATCGCTCGCCGCGCTCGCCGCCGCTCTCGCCTTCGCCGCTCCGGCCGCCGCGCAGGACGTCGCCTATCAGCCGGATTACTCCGACCCCGCGCCGACGCGGGCCGAACGCCCGCAGCCCCGCTCCGAGAACCGCAGCGGCCCCGCCCGTGTGGCCCCCGAGCGCGTCCAGCCCCGCTTCGAGCGGGCCGAGATGGCGCGTCCCGCCCCGGCTCCCGCGCCCGCCGCGGCGCCGGCGCAGTTCGAGCAGGCTGCCGCGCTTCAGTCCCAGCGCCGCCCATCGCGCGGGTTCGGCAGCGATGTCGTCGCCCGCGCCCGGGCCGCGCAGCCCAGCGAACAGCGGGCCGCCCCGCGCGCCCAGCCGACCGAGTGGCGCAGCGAGCAGCGTGCCCAGCGCGTCGACCGGCGCAGCGACCAGCGCGCCCAGCGCGTCGAGCAGCGCGGTGACCAGCGCGCCGCGACCGTGCAGCAGCGCGGCGATCAGCGGGCCGACCGGCGCGAATGGCGCGGCCGCGATGCCGCCGCCGGCCAGGTCGACCGTCGCACCGAGTGGCGCGCCGACCGCATCGACAATCGCACCGACAACCGCGCCGAGCGCATCGAGAACCGCGGCGACGCGCGTGCCGACCGTATCCAGAACCGCGGCGACATCCGCACCGACCGCGGCGATCAGCGCCGCGACGGCTGGCAGGGCTCGCGCGACGGGCGGCGGGACGGCGGCTTCAACAATGAGGCCCGCGGCGTTTCACGCGACGCCCGGCAGGCCAACGCACGGCGCGACAACTGGCGCAATGATCGCCGCGACGGCTGGCGCAATGACCGCCGCGACAACTGGCGCGACGATCGGCGCAACTGGCGGCGCGACGACTGGCGCTGGGGCTGGAACGGCCGGCCCGGCTGGGACAACCGCGACTTCCGGCGCTGGGACAATGGCTGGCGCAACAACCGCAGCTACAACTGGTTCGATTTCCGCCGCCAGAACCACTTCATCTTCCGGCCCGGCCCCTATTTCGCGCCGTTCCGGGCGCACCGCTACAGCCGGCTGCACACGGGGTTCTTCCTCGACAGCCTGTTCTTCCAGCCGCGCTTCTTCCTGACCGATCCCTGGGCCTTCCGCCTGCCGCCGGTCTACGGCCCTTACCAGTGGGTCCGGTATTATGACGATGTGCTGCTGGTCGATATCTATACCGGCGAGGTGGTAGACGTGATCCACGACTTCTTCTGGTAGGCCGTCTCCGCCCGTCGCAGAAGGGCCCCGCCGGAGCGATCCGGCGGGGCTTTTTCGTGGAGCACGGCCGCTTGTGCGGCCAGCGCTGCTTGCTACCAAGGCCGCCATGTCCTCCGCCACCCCGCCCGCCGATGCCGTCCCGGACCAGCAGGCCCTCGCCCGCCTCGGCGAGCAGGTCCGCGCGCGGCTCGCCGCCGATCCGGCAGTCTACCGGGTGCAAGATGAGCGCATCGAGCTCTTCGCAGTGGGCGGCTTCCTCTCGGACAGGGAATGCGCGCGCCTTGCGGCGATGATCGACGCGGTGGCGCGCCCTTCGGCGCTGCATGAGCTCGACTACGCGAGCGGCTTTCGCACCTCCTACTCGGGCGACCTCGACCCGCGCGATCCCTTCGTCGCCGGCCTCTCGGCGCGCATTGACGCACTGCTCGGGGTCGAGGCGGCGATCGGCGAACCGGTGCAGGGCCAACGCTACCAGCCGGGCCAGCAATTCAAGCCGCACAACGACTGGTTCTACGTGACCGAGGGCTACTGGCCGCAGGAGGAGCGCCGCGGCGGACAGCGCAGCTGGACCGCGATGGCCTATTGCAACGCGGTCGAGGCGGGCGGCGCGACCGCCTTCACGCTGCTCGGGATCGAGATCGAGCCCAAGCCGGGCGTGCTCCTGCTGTGGAACAACGCCCTGCCCGACGGGCGCCCCAACGAGGCGACGCTCCACGCCGGCCTGCCGGTGGAGCGCGGCGCCAAGTACATCATCACGAAGTGGTATCGCACCCGCGCGTGGTGCTGACGATCACGGATTGGCCTTGCGCGCCAGCAGCTTGAGGTCCTGCCCCATCTGCTCGACGCGGTGGGCGAGGCGCAGGATCTCGAGCTGAGTGCGCAGGTTCACCTCGTAGTCGTGGTGCGCGGTGATGCGGTCCTTGATGGACTGTCGGTTCTGGCTCATTAGGATGATCGGCGCCTGCACCGCGGCGAGCATCGAGAGCATCAGGTTGAGGAAGATAAAGGGGTAGGCGTCGAACGGCCCGAACCCCAGCGCCTGCAGCACCCGGGTGTTGAGCAACGCCCAGACCATCAGCACGATCCCGAAGGCGATGATGAAGCCCCAGCTTCCTCCAATCCCCGCGACACGGTCGGCGAGGCGATCGGTCCAAGTCTGGTTCGCCTGCGCCTCCTCGTCGGCGCTTTCCTCACCGAAGGTGCCCGAGGCGACCCGTCGCAGCACGCGCTGCTCGTCGGCTTCGAGATCCTCGAACTCGCGGCACAGTAACTCGCGCGCGAGGAGATGGGGGTCGGTCTCGCGGGTCATCGGCGCAGATTACGCCTTCGCGAGCGCCTCCGCAATCAGCGCGCGGGTCGGCGCGATGCCGTAGAGCGCGATGAAGCTGCCCATGCGCGGGCCCTGCTCGCTGCCGAGCAGGGTCTCATAAAGCGCCTTGAACCAGTCCCTTAGGCTCGCAAAGCCGAACTCCTCGATCTTGCCGATCTCGTAGACGAGGGTCTGGAGATCCTCGGCGCTCGTCGCCGGGTCGGTCGCTGCAAGCGCTGCGTCGAGTGCCTGGAGGGCCGCTACCTCGCTGCCGGCGGGCGCGCGCTTAACCAGCGTGGGCGCGACGAAATCGCGGTTGTAGGCGAGCGCCCGGCCCACTAGCGCGTCGAGCGCCGGGTGCGCGGCGGGGTCGGCATCCTCGACATAATTGCCGAGATAGGACCACACCGCCTCGCGCGTCGCGCCCGCGCCGAGCACGCCCACAAGGTTGAGGAGCAGGCTGAAGGGCACCGGCAGGCTGTCGCCCTGCCCCGGCGCATCGGGCCCCTCGTGCCGCTCGTTCGCGCGCAGCAGGTGCCACACCGGATTGCCGAGCCGCTTGTCGAGGTCCTGCCCCGGGATCGCGGCGCGGAACTGCCAGTAGTCGTCGACCGCCTTGGGGATCACCCCGGCATGGAGCTGCTTGGCGCTGCGGGGGTTGGCGAAGATGTAGAAGCCGAGGCTCTCCTCGCTCCCGTATTCGAGCCACTGCTCGATCGAGAGCCCGTTCCCCTTGGACTTGCTGATCTTTTCGCCCTTGGCATCGAGGAACAGCTCGTAGATCAGCCCCTCCGGCTTGTGCCCGCCGAGCACGCGGGCGATCTTGCCCGATTGGATGCCGCTGTCGGTCAGGTCCTTGCCGTACATCTCGTAGTCGACCCCGAGCGCCACCCAGCGCATCGCCCAGTCGACCTTCCACTGGCACTTGGCCCTGCCGCCGAGAGCCGACTGCTCGACCACGCTGCCGTCCTCGTCGGTGAAGCGGATGATTCCGGCTGCCGGATCAACGACTTCGACCGGCACCTGCAACACAGCGCCCGTCGTGGGGCTGATCGGCATGACCGGGGAGTAGGTCTTGCGACGCTCCTCTCCGAGGGTCGGGAGCATGATGTCGAGGATCGCCTGGAAGTTCGCCAGCACGCCCTTCAGCGCGTCGTCGAAACGGCCGGAATTGTAGCAATCAGAACTGCTTACGAACTCGTACTCGAAGCCGAACCGGTCGAGGAACTCGCGCAGCATCGCATTGTTGTGCGCGGCGAAGCTTTCGAACTTGCCGAAGGGATCGGGGATGCGCGACAGGGGCTTGCCGAGGTGCTGGCTGAGCATCGCCTGGTTGGGCACGTTCTCGGGCACCTTGCGGAGGCCGTCGAGGTCGTCCGAGAAGGCTACCAGCCGCGTGGCCGCGCCGCCGGTCAGCGTCTCGTAGGCGCGGCGCACCAGCGAGGTGCGCAGAACCTCCTGAAAAGTCCCGATATGCGGCAGGCCCGAGGGGCCGTAGCCGGTCTCGAACAGCACCCCGCCGGGCTTGCCCTCGGGCAGGCGCTTGGCGAGGCGCTGCGCCTCCTGGAAGGGCCAGGCCTTGGAGGTGGTCGCGGCGGCGATCAGGGCATCGTGGTTGAGGGTCATGACGGCGCGCCTATCAGGCAAGCGCCGCCGGCTTGCAAGCCCGATTGCGGAAGGCCCCGCCCGGCCCCCGCCGCGCCGCGATGTTTCACGTGAAACACCGCCGCAAGCGGGGGTCTGCGGCGCGCTGGAGGGGGTCTGACAGGGGCCTAGAGGGGGTCTGGGACCGGCTGCGGGGGGTCTGGAGCGGCCCTGCGCCCGCCACGCCCCGGCGGGCCCCGCATCGGGTCGTTTACTTTGGCCCTCCCGCACCCCATCCTTGCATCCGTGAGTCCCCCGCCCGATCTCCCCGAACCGCTCGCCCTCCCCGCGCTCCATGCGAGCCACGGGGGCCACTGGCTGCGCCCCGCCAGCGGGCCGACCGAGGCCGTGTCCAAGGGCGACGCGATCATGGCCGCCGCCGACACGCCGGTGCTGCTCGTCAACGCGCCGCTGGTGGCGAGCCGGCTTGGCTACCCCGACCTCTCGGGCCTCGACCTCCTCGAAGCCTTCGCCTTCGTCCACCCGGCGCGCTTCTGCGTGCCGACCCCGCGCGGCATCGCCGAGGCGCTGGGCCTCCCCCCGCCCGAGAACGACGCCGCCGTGCCCGCCATGCTCCAGCAGGCAGCGGGCGCGCTGATCGCCGCCTGCCGCGACCCGGAGTGGTTCGAGCGCGAGGGGGCGTGGAGCGCCGTCAAGTCGCTCGAACGCCTGCGCTGGCCCTGGGCGCAGGTGCTCCGCCCGCACATCGCCAAGCCCGAACGCGCCGAGCGCTGGCTCTTCGCGCGCCTGCCGGAATGGGAGGAGACGGGCGAGCGCCCCGCCCCGCGGCAGGTGGAACTGGCGCCCGAGGCTGTCGCGGCGCAGCTCGCCCGCCTCACCGGCGAGGGCGCCGAGAGCCGCGAGGGGCAGCGCAGCTATTCGCAGGAAGTTTCACGCATCTTTGCGCCCCGCTCCGCGCCCGGTCGCCCGCACCTTGCCCTCGCGCAGGCGGGAACAGGGATCGGCAAGACGCTGGGCTACCTCGCCCCCGCCTCGCTGTGGGCGGCCGAGGCGGGGGGCACCGTCTGGGTCTCGACCTTCACCAAGAACCTGCAACGCCAGCTGCGTGCCGAGAGCCGCCGCGCCTGGCCGGTGAAGCGCGCCGACGGCACCCCGCCGGTGGTGGTGAGGAAGGGGCGGGAGAACTACCTCTGCCTCCTCAACCTCGAGGACGCGCTGCAAGGGGGCTTCGCGGGGCGCCCGGCGATCCTCGCGCATCTGGTGGCGCGCTGGGGCGCCTACACCCGCGACGGGGACATGATCGGCGGCGACCTGCCGGGCTGGCTCGGGACGCTGTTCCGCAAGCGCGGCATCGCGGCGCTGACCGACCAGCGCGGCGAGTGCATCTACGCCGGGTGCCCGCACTACCGGAAGTGCTTCATCGAGCGGGCCGCGCGCGACAGCGCCCAGGCCGACCTCGTCATCGCCAACCACGCCCTTGTGATGGTCAACGCCGCCCGCGCGCGTGACCCGAACCAGCGCCCGACGCGGCTGATCTTCGACGAGGGCCACCACGTCTTCGACGCCGCGGATTCGACCTTCGCCGCGACGCTCTCCGGGCAGGAGGCGATCGAACTCAGGCGCTGGATCATGGGGCCGGAACGCGAGGCGCGCGGCCGCCGCCGGGGCCTCGCCGCGCGGCTTGCCGATGTCGCGAGCTACGACGAGGCCGGGGGCGAGGCCATCGCCGCGGCTTGCAAGGCGGGGCTGCTGCTCCCCTCGGACGGCTGGCTCCAGCGCCTCGCCGAGAACCAGCCGTTCGGGCCCCTCGAAGCCCTGCTCGCCGCGGTCCGCACCGCGACCTATGCCCGCGACGAGAGCGGCGGGCAGGAGGCGGGCTACGGCATCGAGACCGAGGCCGCGGGCCTGCCCGGCGAGGTGATCGAGGCCGCCGGGGCCGCCAGCGAGGCGCTCGCCAGCATCCGCGTGCCGCTGATCCGGCTGGGCGGGCGTTTGGAGGCGATCCTCGCCGAGCCGCCCGACTGGCTCGACGCGCAGGGGCGCGCGCGGATCGAGGGGGCGCGCTTCGCGCTCGCCTGGCGCATCGAGCTGATCGCCGCCTGGGAGGCCCTGCTCGACCGGCTGGGCGGCCCGGCCGACCCGGAATTCGTCGACTGGCTTGCGGTCGACCGCTCCGACGCGCGCGAATTCGACGTCGCGATCCACCGCCGCTGGCTCGACCCGATGAAGCCCTTCGCCCGCGTGGTGCTGGAGCCCGCCCACGGCGTGCTGCTGACCAGCGCGACCCTCACCGACCGGACGGAAGACGACGACAGGTGGGCCTCCGCCATCCAGCGCTCGGGCGCGGCCCACGTCGAGGTCGCCCCGCTGCTCTCCGCCGCCGAGAGCCCCTTCGATTATGCGAGCCGCGCCGAGGTGCTGATCGTCACCGACATCGCCCGCGGCGACCTGCCCGCGCTCGCCGGGGCCTATGCGCGGCTGATCGAGGCGAGTGCGGGCGGGGTGCTCGGCCTCTTCACCGCGATCCGCCGGCTGCGCGCGGTCCACGGCCGCATCGCCGACCGCCTCGCGCGGGCGGGCCTGCCGGTCTATGCCCAGCATGTCGACCCGATCGACACCGGGACGCTGGTGGACATCTTCCGGGATGATCCGCGCGCCAGCCTGCTCGGCACCGACGCCTTGCGCGACGGGGTGGATGTGCCGGGGCATTCCCTGCGCTGCGTCGTGATGGAGCAGGTGCCCTGGCCGCGGCCCGACATCCTCCACAAGGCGCGGCGCCTCGCGGGCGGCGGCAGCGCCTATGACGACCGCATCATCCGCGCGCGGCTCGCGCAGGCCTTCGGACGGCTGATCCGCAGCAAGGACGATGCCGGGCACTTCGTCGTCCTCTCCCCCGCCTTCCCCTCGCGGCTGCTCTCCGCCTTCCCCAAGGGCACCCCGGTGCTGCGCGTGACGCTCGATGAGGCTTTACATCGGGTCGCGGCTGGTGTTGGAGCCGGGGCGACGGAGCCAGCGGGAGGAGCCTTGCAGCCATGAAGATCTTGGGTCTCCTGCGCCACGCCAAGTCCGACTGGGACGACACCAGCCAGCGCGATTTCGACCGGGGGCTGAACGCGCGGGGGAAGAAGGGCGCCGCGCTGATCGGGCGGCACATCCGCGACCACGGGGTGAAGTGGGACCGGCTGATCGCGAGCCCCGCGGTCCGGGTGAAGCTGACGCTGGAGAGCGCGCTCCCCGAAATGCCGGTGATCTGGGACCAGCGGCTCTATCTGGCGAGCTTCGACTCCATCGTCGAGACCATCGAGGCCCACGCCGGCAGCGGCGAGGAGGAGGCGAAGGCGATCCTCATCTCCGGGCACAATCCGGGCCTCCAGGACGTGCTCCTGGAGCTGGTCGCGCCGGGCAAGGAGAATGCCCTTTTCAAGGAGGCGACCGTCAAGTTCCCGACTGCCGCCTATGCCGTGCTCGAATGCGACATCGCCCACTGGAGCGAGCTCAAGCGCTACTGCGCCGAGCTCGTCCACTTCGCGCGCCCCCGCGACCTCGACCCGGAGCTGGGCCCGGAGGGGTAGCGCATGAACCCCCTCCCTCGAGGGAGGGGGTTGTCCGTCAGTTCACCGCCACCAGGTTGTCGTCCGCGTTGCGGTCGATGTAGAAGTTGTAGGGGTCGATCCCCGCGAAGGCGGGTTTCGCCGCGGTCACCACCTCGATCACCTGCCGCCCTACGCGCACCGGATAGCGCTCCATCGCCAGCACGTCGGCCTTGTCGAAGGCGCCGGTGCCCGGGCGCGAGGTGAAGACGCCCACCTCGATCCGCTCGGCGAGCGGCGCGGGGGTCTCCACGCCCTTGCCGTCGGCATAGAACTTGCCCGCCTCCACCGTGATGCGCGTCACCCAGCGGCCGTCTGACCGGCGGGTGGTTGTCGCCTCCCGGGCCTTGAGGTCGTAGATCGTGATCCGCTCGAACAGGTCGGTGATCAGCGCCTGGTCCTCGGGGGTGCGCGCCTCCTTGCGCAGCTCGGCGATGAGGTCGAGGCTGCGGGGATAGGGCGCGCCCTGGAACCTGTGAGCCGCCACCAGCCGCGCCAGCGCGCGGTTCACCGCGTCCTCGCCGAGCCGCTCCTGCAGGAGGTACATGACGAGGCTGCCCTTGCGGTAGTGGATGTGCGGCTGGTTCTCGACCCGGTAGAGCGGCTGCTCGTCGAGGACGTCGGCCTTGCGCCCGTCGAGGTACTGGTCGAGCTCGAAGGCGAGGAAGCGGCGGATCTTGTCCTCGCCGTAGAGCTCCTTCATCACCATCAGCGCGGAATATTGCGCGAGCGTCTCCGACAGAAGGGTCGATCCCTGCATGTCCCCGCCCACGACCTGGTGCGCCCAGTACTGGTGGCCGAGCTCGTGCGCGGTCACGTAGGAGACGTAGTCGATGGTCTCGGGATCGCGCACGTCGGCGGCAAAGCCGATGCTTTCGGAATAGGGCATGGTCCCGGCGAAGGCCTGCGCGAAGCCGGCATAGCCCGGAAACTCGATGATCCGCGCATAGCCGAACTGGTAGGGGCCGAAGTTGCGTTCGAAATAGGCGAGCGAGGTCTTCAGCGCGCGCTGCATCGCGGGCACGTTCCAGGCGTGGCGCGGGTCGTGATAGACGCTGAGGCGCACCGGCCCGACCTGCTCCTCGGCCACGGCATAGCGCGCCGACTGCACCGAGAAGAAGTCGAGGATCGGCGCGGGGCTCTCGAACACCGCGATGCGGCGTTCGTTCTCGACCCGCTCGGAGACCTTGTTGCCCGGCGCGATCGGCACCTGGTCGGCCGAGGTGCTGATGGTGATGCGCGAATTGACCCAGTCGGCGCGGATGTAGTTATTCTGTTGGGCCGAGGTGTCCTCGAGCTTCGCCATGCGCAGCTCGGCCGGCAGGCCCTGGCGCCGCCGGGCGGTGCGATCCTGGAGGAGCCCGCGGCGGTCCATGCCGATCACCGGCGCGAAGTCCGCATTGCTCACAAAGGTGCCGTTGAGCACGAGGTCGGTCGCAGCCCTGCTGTTGGCGAACCCTCGCCGCCACAACTCGGAGTCGAAGGCCAGCCGCGTGGTCGCCCCGGGAGCGAGCGGCTCGTCGAAGCGGTAGATGCGGTAGAAGTGCCGCTCGTCGAAACTGGCGAGCCGTGCGCCCGCGAGCTCGAGGCGGGAGAAGGTCACGTCGGCATTGCCCTGCCGCACGTGCAGCTCGGTGATCGGCACCCCGCTGTCGTTGCGCAGGTCATAGTGCCCCGTCGCCGTCATCCGCCGCTCATCCGGGAAGATCGCGATGTCGAAGACGGCGTCGGTGGCCACGGGGCGCGGCAGGGCCTCGTATTTGAGGTACTTGCGCTCGAAATCGGCAAAGCGCGCCTCGGCCTCGTCGGAGGTCTCGTAGCGGTTCAGCACCTTGATGTTGTTGTGGATGACGAGGCCCGTGCCGATCATGCCCGCGATCGCCGCGATCGCGATCCCGGCCGAGGCGGGGGTGATGCGCCGCCGCACGCCCTTCAGGCGCGGCAGCACCGCGAGCACCGTCCCGCGCGGCCAGGCCCAGTGGGCGAGCACCAGCAGCAGCACACCGAACGCGGCCCAGTAGGCGCGCGCGATGGCACCTCCGACCCAGAAGCCCCCGGTGCCGTTCATGTCGCTCAGGGGCTCCGACGGCCCGGCCCCGAACATGTAGAGCATGTTGGTGTAGCCGAGGTTCTGGAGGAAGATGCGGCTGACGAACCACACCAGGATGAGCCCCCACCCGACATACTTGTTGGGGCTCAGCACCTGGAAGAATACGGCGAGGATCGCGATCAGCAGCAGGTCGATGCTCTGCGGCATCACGAAGGCGATGAACCACAGGCCGAGATCGATGCTCGCGGTGCCCTTGGCGAGCTGGAACAGCACGCCCGTCAGCAGGCCGGCGAGCGACATGGCGAGCAGCACGGCGAAGATCGCGAGGATCTTGGGCACGAACACCGCCCAGGCGGGCACCGGGGTCGCATCGAGGATCTCGCCGAACTTCACGTCGCGCTCGCGCCACACCAGCTCGCCGCCATAGAACACCGCGACGATCAGGCTGGGCAGCGACATGCTGCCGATCACCGTGGTGATGACCGTGGCGGTGAGCGGGTAGGAGGGCGTGCCGTAGGCGGTCTCCGAGAAGACGAGGTTGAGCACCCCGAAGCCCACCGCGAGCAGCAGCAGGACGATGAGACCGGGGCTCTTGAGCACCAGCAGCACCTCGGTCCTGAGGCGCAGCCAGAAGCTTGCCAGCGCGTGGGCAAAGCCGAAGTCGCGGCGCACCGGGGCCGTGAGGGTGCGCGGCGCAACGCTCTCGGCCTTGGCGGCACGGGCGGCCTGTTTGGCGAGCTTGCGCTGCCGGCGGCGCGAGGGCGCGCGCTCGGTCATGCTGAAGCGCGACCAGCCGAGCGCCAGGAACAGCACCGAAAGGCCGAGCACGTAAATGCGGTTGAACAGCAGGTTGCCCTCGAACGGGATCAGCCGCGTGTTCATCTCGGCCGCGGTCCAGTAGCGCGACACCTCGGAGATCGCCCCCGTGCCGAGCGGCTCATAGCGGGCGACGACGTCCTGCAGCGAGGGATCGGCCGAGAGCACGACGTTGACCGTGAGGTAGCCCATCACCAGCACCAGCACGCCGATGTAGCTCGCCAGCATCGAGCGGGTGATGGTGGCGAGGCTGAACAGCAGCGCCGAGGAGAGGATCAGGTTCGGGATGGCGATGATGAGGAAGGGCCAGGCATAGGCGGTCAGGCCCCCCGGCCCCACGGTCTCGGGATCGACCCAGGGCATGGCCGCGCCGATCGCGATGCCGAGCGGCACCGCCACATAGCCGAGGATCGCGACGGCAAGCCCCCCGAGGAAGCGCCCGGCAAGGAAGGTCGTCCGCCCCACCGGGGTTGCGCGGATCATCGGGCCGAAGCCCGTCACGTCGTCGCGCACCACCGCGTTGGCGACGAAGGAGGTGATGACGAAGAGGTAGAAGGTCGCCAGCAGCGCCATCACGATGGTGATGGTGTAGGGCGAGTTCTCGTGCACCGATCCCGGCGCGCCGAAGCTCACGTTGTCGCTGGCGGCAAGGCCGAAGCCGAGCAGGAAGAAGATCGCGACAGAGACCCAGAACACCGGGTTCCGGAGCTGGTAGCGGATCTCGAAGGCGGCGAGGCGGGCGGTCAACATGGGCGCGGGTTCCCGTCTCAGGCCGCTTGGGCGGGCTGGCGGCGGGTTTCCGCGAGCGTCGCGAAGTACACGTCCTCGAGGCCCCCGCTCACCGGCGCAAAACCCTCGGGCTGGGTGTCGGCGAGCACGTGGACCACGATCTCGCCTGCGAAGAAGCGGTGCGAGATGACCTCGTGGGCCTGCTGCATGGCGGGCAGTTCGGTGTGGGGCACGGTCTTCTGCCACACCCGCCCCTGCGTCTGGCGGATCAGCTCGCGCGGCGCGCCCTCGAGCCGCACCCTGCCCCCGGCCAGCACCGCCATGCGCGGGCACAGGTCGGCGACGTCGTCGACGATGTGGGTCGAGAGGATCACCACCACGTTCTCGCCGATGCCGGCGAGCAGGTTGAGGAAGCGGTTGCGCTCCTCCGGGTCGAGGCCGGCGGTGGGCTCGTCGACGATGATCAGTTCCGGATCGCCGATCAGCGCCTGGGCGATGCCGAAGCGCTGGCGCATCCCGCCCGAGAAGCCCGCAATCGCCTTGCCGCGCACGCTCCACAGGTTGGTCTGATTGAGCAGGTGCTCGACCATTGCCTTGCGCTCGCCCGCTTGGCTGACGCCCTTGAGCACCGCCATATGGTCGAGCATCGCCTGGGCCGAGATGCGCGGATAGACGCCGAAGTCCTGCGGGAGGTAGCCGAGGGTGCGGCGCAGCCGGTCGGGCTCGGCGAGGACGTCGATGTCGCCGAAGCGGATCGCGCCGTGGGTGGGCGCCTGGAGCGTCGCGATGGTGCGCATCAGCGTCGACTTGCCCGCGCCGTTCGGGCCGAGCAGGCCGAACATGCCCTTGGGGATCGACAGCGTCACGTTGTCGAGCGCGTGGGTGCCGTTGGGATAGGTGTGGCTGACGCCGACGAGTTCCAGCATGTTCGTGATCGCCCCTGATGCAATGCTTTGCATTCTATCGCGAAGTCCCGGGAGATAAAGGCGGTTTTGTGGAGCGATGGAGCCCGCTGATCGAGCGCCTGCGCCGTTCGTCGATGCGGGTCGGCCGCCGGGCCGGTCAGGCGATGAGCTTGCGCGGCCCCGGGCCCTCCGCCGCGAGCCGGTCGTCGGGGTTCCAGATCGCGCAGTTCTCGAGGCTGAGGCACCCGCAGCCGATGCAGCCGTCGAGCCGGTCGCGGGTGCGGGTGAGCTCGGCGATGCGCGCGTTGAGCCCGGCGCGGATTGCGCGGCTGATCGCCGCCCAGTCGGCCGCGTTGGGCGTGCGGCCCTGCGGAAGTTTCGCAAGTTCGGCCTCGATCTCGGTCAGCGACAGGCCGAGCCGCTGGGCGATGAGGATGAAGGAGAGGCGCCGGATGTCCGAGCGCAGGAAGCGCCGCTGGTTGCCGTTGGTGCGCACCGGCTCGATCAGCCCGCGCTCCTCGTAGAAGCGGATCGCCGAGACGGAGAGCCCGGTGCGGCGCGCGATCTCGCCGATGGGCAGGAGGTCGGAGGCGCGCAGTCGGGGAGCGGGAGCGGGCATGGAGACAGCCTTGCAGATGAAGCTTGACCTCAAGTTAGGTCGAGATTGCACCCTGGGCAAGTTCATCGATTCGCACCCGCCTGCCGGGGTGTGTTTCATCAACTTGCGAGAAGGACTCCGATCATGCCCACAGGCCGTCTCGAACACGTCAACATCACCGTCAGCGACCCCGATCGCTCCGCCGCCCTGCTCGGCAAGCTGTGCGGCTGGCACGAGCGCTGGCGAGGCCCCTCGCAGCTCGGCGGGTGGACCATCCACGTGGGCAACGAGGCGGAGTATCTCGCGGTCTACACCCATTCGAGCCCCGTCCCGCGCTTCGCCAAGGGCCAGCCGCTCAACCACGTGGGGCTGGTGGTCGACGACCTCGCCGCCGCCGAGGCGGTGGTCAAGGAGGCGGGGCTGATCCCCTTCAACCACGCCGACTACGAGCCGGGGCGGCGGTTCTACTTCTTCGACTGGGACGGGATCGAGTTCGAAGTGGTAAGCTACGGCTAGAACAGGCTGGCTTGCACCGGCGCACCCTTCGCCCACGGCTCCTGCGTGCGCTCGATGACGAGCGGACCCTCCCACCGCCGGCACAGGCCGACCGCCTCCTCCGGGGAGCCGCCGAGCCAGCGGGCGTGGTCCGCGGAGGCGAGCAGCACCGGCATCCGCTCGTGGACCTGCGCGGCGTCGCAGCCGGCGCTGTCGGTCATCACCATCGCATAGCACGCGCCCCACTCGTCGGAAGGGCGCCACAGGCCCGCCGCCGCGAACAGCGGCGCGTCTGGGAGCGACAGCCAGGTGCGGGTCATCCGCCCCTTCGGCCCCTCCGCCTCCGCCCAGGCGGTGAGGGCGATGAGGCAGCGGCGGTGCGTGAAGGCATGACGCCAGAAGCCGGTCTCCAGCTTGTCGGCGCGCGCATTGTTGACGGGCCGGGGCTTGAGCTTCTGGCCCTTGGCGCCGGTCATCGCCAGCGGGAAGCCCCAGGTCATCGCCCGCACCTCGCCCCCGGCGACCACCAGCCCAGGATAGCCCGGATAGACCTCCGCCGCGAAGTTCGCTCCCGCCGCCGCATCGACCGCCTCGAACCACTTCGCGACCTCGCTCGCGTTCTTCGTCATGCGGTAGAGGTTGCACACGGCTCAGGCGTTTCCGACCACGAAGCACGCCGCCGCCATCAGCGCCCCCGCCCAGCGGTTCGATCGGAAGCGGGCGAGCGGGTTCGCGGGGTCGTCCGCATCGAGGGTCGCGACCTGCCACGCCAGATGCCCCGCCACCGGCACCAGCGCGAGGAGCGCCAGCGGGTCGGCGCGGTAGAGCCAGAAGCCCAGCCCCCACAGGCCGACCGCGGCGGCATAGAAGGCGGCGATCCCGCCCCTCACCCGCGCCCCCATCGCCAGCGCCGAGGAGCGGATGCCGACCATCGCGTCGTCCTCGCGGTCCTGAAGGGCGTAGATCGTGTCGTAGCCGATCACCCAGCAAATCGCCCCCGCATAGAGCGCCGCGAGCGCGCCCCAGTTGTCCCAGCGCAGTTCCGTCCAGCCGACCAGCAGCCCCCAGTTGAACACCATGCCCAGCCACGCCTGCGGCCACCAGGTGATGCGCTTCATGAAGGGATAGGCGGCGACGAGGGCAAGGCTACCGAGCGCCACCAGCTGCGCCTGCCAGCGCAGTTGCAGCAGGACGACGAGGCCGACGAGGCACAGCGCCAGCAGCCACACCCACGCGGTGCGCTTCGACACCCGCCCGCTCGCGACGGGGCGCAGCGCGGTGCGCGCGACCTTGGCGTCGAGGTCGGCATCGACGATGTCGTTGTAGACGCACCCCGCGCCGCGCATCGCGATGCTCCCGAGCAGCAGCCAGGCGAGCAGCACAGGTTGCACGCCCGCCCCCGCCAGCCACACCGCGAAGACGCAGGGCCAGAACAGCAGCCACCAACCGATCGGACGGTCGAAGCGGGCGAGCAGCGCGAGATCGCGCGGGAGCTGCGGCAGGCGCGCGACGAGGCCGCGATGCTCGGTGTCGGGGACGATCTGCTCGGTCATCGCTTGCGCTCTAGCGGGGGACGCGCCTAGTGCAAAGCCATGCCCGCCACCCCCGCTTGGCCCCCGAAAAGCGCGCCGCGCCTGTTCGTCGCCGGTCCGCTGGCGGCGGGCGCGAGCGTGCGGATCGAGGGCAACCCGGCGCACTACCTTGCCCGGGTGATGCGCGCGCAGCCGGGGGACACGGTGATCCTGTGCGACGACGCGACCGGCGAATGGGCGGCGCGCGTCGGCGATGTCGGCAAGCGCGATGTCGTGCTGGACGTCCTTGAAATGCTCCGCCCCCGCGAGGGCGTGCCCGACCTGTGGCTGTGCCCGGCGCTCCTCAAGAAGGACCACTTCGACCTGATCCTCGAGAAGGCGACCGAGCTCGGCGTCGCAGCCATACGCCCTGTCCTCACCCGCCGCTGCGTCGCCGACAAGCTCAACCTCGAACGCGCCCGCGCGATCACCACCGAGGCGGCCGAGCAATGCGCCCGCACCGCCCTCCCGGCGCTGGCCGAGCCAGTCAGGCTCGCGGCGCTGCTCGCGGACTGGCCCGAGGACCGCGCGCTGTTCTTCGCCGACGAGAACGGGGGCGGGCCCGCGGCGGAGGCCTTCGCCGCCCACGCGGGACCTGCGGCGATCCTCACCGGCCCCGAGGGCGGCTTCGACGAGGCCGAGCGCAGCGCGATCCGCGCCCATCCGGCCGCACGCCCCATCAGCCTCGGCCCGCGCATCCTCAGGGGCGAGACCGCCGCGATTGCCGCGCTTGCCGTGTGGATGGCCTCGGCCGGGGACTGGTGAGCCCGCCCCGCCGCAGCCCCCGCCAAGACAGTTCGCCTTCGCCGCGCCAAACGCGAATTGGCCTTCCCACCGCCAAGCCGGTTTTCTAAGGCAACGGATCAACGAGGGGCGCGACGGGTCCATGAGCACACGCGAAACATCCACTGCCGACGATCCGGTGATCGAAGGCTTCGACCAGCTGGTCGCGCCGATGATCGGCGGCGAGAAGCCGCCCGAGCGCTGGCGCATCGGCACCGAGCACGAGAAGCTCGTCTACCGGCGCGCCGACCACCGCGCGCCGTCCTACGACGAGCCCTGCGGCATCCGTGACCTGCTGAGAGGTCTGGAGAAGTTCGGCTGGAGCCCGGTCGAGGAAGGCGGCAACGTCATCGCGCTGAAGGGTGCGGACGGGGCGATCAGCCTCGAGCCGGCGGGTCAGCTCGAACTCTCGGGCGCGCCGCTCGAGAACCTGCACCAGACCTGCGAGGAAACCGGGCGCCACCTCGCGCAGGTCAAGGAGGTCGGCGAGGCCTGCGGCGTGGGCTATCTCGGGCTCGGCATGTGGCCGGACAAGACCCGCGCCGAGCTGCCGATCATGCCCAAGGGCCGCTACGACATCATGCTGCGCCACATGCCGCGCGTCGGCTCCATGGGCCTCGACATGATGCTGCGGACCTGCACGATCCAGGTGAACCTCGACTATTCCTCCGAGGCCGACATGGTGAAGAAATTCCGCGTCGGCCTCGCATTGCAGCCGCTCGCGACCGCGCTCTTCGCCAACTCGCCTTTCACGGAGGGAAAGCCCAACGGCTTCCTCTCCTACCGCTCGCACATCTGGTCGGACACCGATCCGGCGCGCACCGGCATGCTGCCCTTCGTCTTCGAGGAGGGCTTCGGATACCAGCGCTGGGCCGAGTACATGCTTGATGTGCCGATGTATTTCGTGTTCCGCGACGGCAAGTACATAGACGCGGCGGGGCTCTCCTTCCGCGACTTCCTCGAGGGCAAGCTGAGCGTGCTCCCCGGCGAGCGCCCGACGCAGAGCGACTGGTGGGACCACCTCTCGACCGCCTTTCCCGAAGTGCGGCTCAAGAGCTTCCTCGAGATGCGCGGGGCGGACGGGGGGCCGTGGAACCGGATCTGCGCCCTGCCCGCCTTCTGGGTCGGCCTGCTCTATGACGGCCCGGCCCTCGATGCGGCATGGGACCTCGTCAAGCACTGGACGATGGAGGAGCGTCAGGCGCTGCGCTCGGCCGCGCCGCGGTTGGCGCTCGATGCGCCCGTCCCCGGCGGCCACACCCTGCGCGATATCGGGCGGGAGGCGCTGAGGATCGCGCATGGCGGCCTCGCGGCGCGCGGGCGGCTCAATGCCGCGGGCGACAACGAGACCGGGTTCCTCGACACGCTCGACGAGATCGTCGCCAGCGGCAAGGTCCCGGCCCAGCGCCTGCTCGACGCCTACACGCAAGAATGGAACGGCGACATTACCCGCGTCTACGAACAGTCGTTCTGAAGGGGAGAGAATAAGATGCTGATCGTGCTGGCGAAGGCGAAACTCGGCGAAGGCGCGCTCGATGCGGCGCGAGGGGCGATTGCCGAGATGGTAGCGGCCTCCAATGCCGAGGAGGGCTGCATCGCCTACGCCTTCACGCAGGACCTCGGCGACCCTTCCGTGCTGCACATCGTCGAGAAGTGGCAGGACGAGGCGGCGCTCGCGGCGCATTTCGCGACGCTCCACATGGCGGCCTTCGGCGCGGCGATCGCGGGGCTCGACTTCAAGGTGGTCGAGGCGCTCAAGTTCCACACCGACGATGTTGGATCGCCGGTGATGTGATCCTACTCGGCGGGGTGGACCTGCGCCCTGCCCGCGCCTGCAACGCCGCTCCCGATCAGGCGCCGCTTCAGCCGCGCAAGCGGCGCGGTGATGATCCCGTGCGCCTCCATCCAAGCGTGGTATTCGCGGTATTTCGGGTCTTCGGCGAGCAGATGCGCCTCCTCGGTGCGTGCACGCCAGTAATATATGCCGTTCACGACCAGTAGGAAAAGGCTGTTGCGCAGCGCGTCGAGCCCGCTCCCGCTCGTCACGAGGAAGGGCAGGACCGAGGCCCACCAGAACAGGTTCTTCGACAGGTAGGCCGGGTGGCGGGTGAAGCGGTAGGGTCCGTGGGTGAGCACGCCGCGATAGGTGAGGTTCGAAAAGCGCACCCCGAAGACCACCGTCGCCCAGGCGTAAATGGCTGTCAGGAATACCAGAACCGCACCCCACGCCCAGAGCAGCGCGTCATGGCCGGCGAGCCAGTGCGCCCAGCCGGGCGTCATGTATTCGTAGCTCAGGATCTGGTTGTCCGGGCCGATGATCCCCCACACGAAGGGCGGATAGCACAGCAGCGCGGCGAGCCAGCCGGCGAGAAAAGGGTTGCCCGATCGGATGTGCGAATCCAGCGGGCGCAGGGTGAGGAGGTAGCCGACCGTGCCGATCTGCACGTCGATCACGAACAGCAGCGTCACCAGCAGCATCACGAATTGCACGGGATCGCCAAGCAGTTGCGCCGGATCGGCCTCGACCACCTGGGCAAAGCCGGGGGGCAGGATCGAGATCATGAAGGCGCCGAAGAAGCCCTTGATCGCCCAGGCGCGCCAGTGCTTCGCGATCTCCCGACCGTCCCACTGCTCGCGGCCGATCAGCCCTCCGCCGGAGACGAAGGCGCCGAAGTGGAAGCACCCGTCGCGCGGCTCGACAAGATGGCGGTCGAGCCAGATGACGTAAGGAACAGAAAGGGTTACGAGCGGCCACACGGCGATGCTCAGCACCTCCATCGCGAAGAGGTAGCTCCCCGTCCAGTACCATCGCGCGAGCGCATAGAAGGCGGCGAGCAGCGCCCAGGTGGCCCACAGGCCGACGAGCTTGACGACCGCCACCGGCATGACCTCGGCGAGCGGGCGCCTCATGCGCCAGTCGATGCCGGTCGAGGGGCGCAGGTGGACCTTGTCGACGATGACCGACCACAGGGCCATCGGCAGCGCGGTGAAGAGCATCGCCGCGAGCGCCGCGTAAGGCCCTGACAAGACGCCCCTTTCCGCCGAGAGCGCGCCCCCGAGCCCGAGCGCCGCGGCAATCTCGGGGTAGGCGCGGCAGAAGGCGATCCACCCGAACAGCCCCGCCAGCCCGGCGAGCCCGACGCCGGTCGAGACGTCGCTCGCCGGGGGCGAAGCTGGGGCTCCCGGGCGCATTGTTGGATCGGGCGTCTGCGGCGCGGTCATGACCGGCCCGCCCTACAGGACAAGGGTTAACAGCCCGGCAAGAGGCCCGCAAAGCCGCGCAAGGGCGGGTCTGGAAGGGCCAGGCGGGGGTCTGGAGAGGGCCTAGACCCCCTCTGCCGCCAAACCCCCGTTGGATCCTCACCTCCAGGCGTGGATCGTGCCGCCGTCGTCCATCAGGTAGAGGTAGCCGTCGGCCACCAGCGGCGGCAGGCTGACCGGCTGGCCGACATCGGCGAAGCGGGTCGCGGAGCCCTCGCCTGCGCTCACCCGCCACACCTCGCCGCGCGAGCTCGCCACCCACAGGTGGCCGCCCGCGAGGACGGGGCCGGTCCAGAAGATCGGGCCTTCCTTGTCCTTCTCGTCGCGCCAGCGCTGGAGCTGGGTGATCCAGCGCACCCGGCCGCTCGACCGGGCGATGGCGAGGAGGCGCGCGTCGTCGGTGAGGGTGAAGATCCACTCGCCCGCGATCGCCGGGGTGGAGATGCCGGCGAGGTTCAGTTCCCAGATGCGCTGGCCGGTGACGAGTTCATAGGCCGCCATGCGCCCGCCCTGCCCGAGCGCATAGACGCGGCCCGAATCGATGATCGGATCGGCGTCGATGTCGGTGATCGAGCCGACCGTGGTCGAGATGTTGGTGCGCGCCAGCGCGTCCGACCACAGGCTGCGGCCGTTCTCGTAGCGATAGGCGGTCAGCTCGCCGCTCGAATAGCCCGCGACGATCGTGCCCTGCCCGGCGGCGGGTGCCGCCACCCCGAACACGCCCGACTGGGTGTTGGAGCCGCTCTCATCCCACACCAGCGACCCGTCGTTGATGTTGAGCGAGATGAGCTGATTGTCCTGCGTCATCACGAAGAGCTGGTTGAAGGCGATGGTCGGCGAGCCGCGCAGCGGGCCCGCCGGCTTGACCTTCCACAGCACCTCGCCCGTGTCGGCGTTGAGCGCCTTCACCTCGCCCACGCCATTGGTGGCGTAGAGCTTGCCCGCGTCGTAGCTCACCCCGCCGCCGAAGGCCGAGGGGCGCTGGTCCTTGGTCAGGTCGTCGTCGGCGCGGGTCCACAGGCGGGCGCCGGTGGCCTTGTCGAAGGCGACGATCACGCCGTCGGTGCCTTCCGCGAAGAGCTTGCCGCCGCCGACCACGGGTGCGGAGGCGAGGCGCATCCGGTTGGTGGACCCCGCGACGCGCGCGCTCCACACCTTGGCGGGGTTCTCCGCCAGCGCGAGGTGGCCGTAGGACTTGCTCGCCGAGCCGCCCGTCTGCGCCCATTCGGTGTTGGGCCGCGCCGGGGGCAGCACCACCGAGATCGCCGCGAGCGCGGGATCGACCTCGGCCCCGCTCTCGATCCGCGAGAGGATCGGGGTGCGGTTGCCGACGGTCGGCGTTTCCCGTTCCTTCTTGCCGAACAACCCGCCCTTGCAGCCGGTGAGGCCAGCCGCCAGCACGCCGGCGAGCAGCGCGGCGCGCATCATCTTCGAATGTCTCATGTCCGTCCGTTCCAACCCTTCGTCCTATTCGGCCGCAGCAGCGCTGCCGCCATCCCCCTCGGACGCAACCCCTTCATCCTTGAGCAGTTTGTTCACGTCGATCACCGCGTCGATGCCCATCAGGCCGGCCATCTGGCGCGCCCGGCTGCGCAGCGTCTCAGGCTGGCTCTCGTCCTTGGAGATCGCGGCGAAGAGCTTGCCCGCCTCGGCGCGGTTGCCGTTCTCGAGATGCGCCATCGCGACGAGCTCGCCTGCCGAGCCGAAGAAGGCGCTGCCCGGCTTCGCCAGCGGCGACAGCTCGGCGATGACGGCGGCGGGCGTCATGGTATCGAAGTTGACGCTGACCTGCCGGATTCGCGCAAGATCGCGCAGCGCGGGCGGCGTGTCGGCGGCCTCGGCGATGGTCTTGTAGAGGCCGGTGGCCGTCGCGGTGTCGCCCTGTTCGAGCGCCGCCCCTGCCTGGAGGAACCGCGCCGCCGCGCGCGCGCCGGGCGAGTTGCCCTCGGCCAGCAGCGGGGCGACCGTCTCGGACGCGGTCCGGAAGTCGCGCTGGTCGGCCAGATCGAGCGCGGCGATCAGCGTTTCCGACTGCCGCTCGAGGTTCTGTTCGGCATAGTGGTTCCACACCATCCACCCGGCGAGCGCGGCGAGCGCGAGCAGGATGACCGCCAGCAGCTTGACCCCGTGCTTGCGCATGAATTCGAGCGCGGCATCCTCGCGCACCGCTTCGTCGATCTCGCGGATCAGCACCTGGTCCTCGCGCGAGGGCGCGGCGGGGTTGGGAGTGAGGGTGGGCGTGCGCGCCATGGGTTGTCTGCGTGTCCTCGAATGTAGCCGGAGCTGCGGGCATCTGCCCAGAGCATATCGCGCGCTCTTTAGGCAGGTGGGGCCGCTCGCGCAATGGCACCGGCGTTGCGGGGCCGAGATGACGCGCAGCGATTGAACCTCAGATGAAGCGCCGGTTGGCGTTCCGTCAGAAGGCGCGGCCGAGCGCGCGGGCATAAACGGCCTCGTATCGGTCGCGCATGGCGGCGAAATCCAACGCGCTGCGGGCGCGCTCGCGATTGGCGGCGCCGGCCGCTGCGCGCAGCTCACCATCGGCGGCGAGCCGGGCGAGTGCCTCGCCCAGCGCGCCTATGTCGCCTGCGGGGGCGATCAGCGCGCGGTTCGGCTCGGGCAGGATGTGGCGGATGTCGCCCACGTCGGGCGCCGCCACCGGGAGCCCGGCCGCCATCGCCTCGACCACCGAGAGCGGGAACTGCTCGGAGGCCGAGGACAGGGCGAAGATGTCGAAGAGGCCGATGACCCGCGCCGGATCGACCGCCCCGGGCAGATGGACGCGCGCCGCGATCCCGTGCCGCTGCGCCGCCGCGAGGATCGCAGGGCGCTCGGGCCCCTCGCCGCAGATCACCAACTGCCACGCGGGCGGGAGCGCGGCGAAGGCCTCGACTAGCGCCGGGAGCTGCTTGACCGCGCGCAGGCCCGCCAGCGTGCCGACCCAGAACTCGCCCGCGCCCTTCGCCAGCGGCAGGGCGGCGGGATCGGGCGGGGCGGCGAAGGCGGCGGTGTCGATGCCGTTGGAGATGCGCGCGATGCGGTCGGGCGGCTGCCCCCATTCCTCGACCGCGATCGTCTCGAGCCCGGTCGAGGGCACCACCAGGCACGCCGCCCGCGCCAGCGCGGCGCGGCGGTAGAGGTTGCGCTTGGCGCTGCGGCGCGCGGTCTCGTCCTCGTTGAAGCCGTCCTCGTGGTGGACGAGCGGCGGCAGGCCGTAGGTCTCGGCGAAGAGGCGGTGCGCCATCACCACGTCCATCGCGCCCCAGTTGTAGGTGCACACGAGATCATAGCCCTCGAGCGCGCGGGCCAGCCGCGCGAGGCGCTTGGGCGTGGGCTGGCCGCGCAGCGCGGGGAAGTCCCTGGGGTAGCGGACCGCGATGCCCGGGTCGATCAGCGCGGCGGCGGCCATCGCCTGCGGCTCGGCGGAGACGATCGCGTGTTCCAGCCGCGCCCCCCAGGCGTTGATGAGGCGGGCGCTGCGCACCTCCTTGCCCCCGGCGGCGAAGGTCGAGTGGCAGTGGAGGACACGAGGGACGCGCGATCCCCGCTCCTCGCTCACTCCGCCGCGTCCATCAGCGCGAGGATCGCCTCGCGAACCTCGGGCTCGTCGAGCGTCGGGGCATGGCCGACGCGCGGCACGATGAGGGTGCGCATCTTCGGGTTCCGCGCCGCCATCTGCTTGATTGTGTCCGGGCTGAGGAGGTCGCTGAGCTCGCCGCGTACCAGCAGCATCGGCACGCCCGCCAGCGCCTCGAAAGCGAGCCACAGGTTGGCGGGCGCTGCATTGCCGGGCTTCGCGAAGGGCTCGGCAATCGCCATGTCGTAGTCGAAGACGATGCGCCCGTTCTGGCTCACCACCATCGTGCGCTTGGCGAAATCGAGCCAGTCGTCGAGCTCGTAGTCGGGGAAGGCCGAGCCATGCGCCTCGGCAAGCCCGCGCGCGGCGTGGACCCAGGTGGGATAGCTGCGTCCCTGCCCGACATAGCCCGAGATGCGCGCCAGACCCTCGGCCTCGACCAGGGGCCCGATGTCGTTCATCACCACCGCCGACATGCGGCCTGGCGCGCGGTGCGCCATCAGCATGGTCATCAGCCCGCCCATCGAGGTGCCGACCACGGCGAAACGCGCGATCTCCTGCTCGGCGAGGAGCTTCTCCACGTCCTCGACATAGGTGACGGGCGAATAGGTGTCGGAATCCGGCGCATAGTCGCTCTGCCCGCGCCCGCGCATCACCGGGACGATCACCCGGCGGCTGGCCGACAGCGCCTCGGCGAGCCCCGCGAAGTCGCGCGCATTGCGGGTCAGGCCGTGCATGCACAGCACCGGCAGCTTCGCGCTGTTCTCGGGGCCGGGATAGTTGCGGTAGTGGAGGTTCAAACCGTCGCTGCTGGTCCAGAAGCGGTCTTCGTACGATGCGGCCATGAGCGGCGTTAATCCCCTTTATGTGCCTAACCCGGCGACTTGCGCGCGCGGCGCTTGGCGCCCACTATCGCGGGATGAGCTTGGCCATGCAACAGCCGGATGCGGCTGTCCCCCACCGCCCCGATCCCGCAATCCTGCCGCTTGCCGAATGGCTGGGCGATCCCGTGGCGGCGCCGGACTTCCCCGAGACGGTGCTGCGCTTCCGCAACGATCGCGCCGCGGCGGGCGTGGGGCTGGCGGGGCTGACCGACGAGGAATGGGTCCGCCACTTCGGCCGCTTCGAGCCGCTGCCGGGCAACCTGCCGCAGCCGCTCGCGCTGCGCTATCACGGGCACCAGTTCCGCGTGTACAACCCGGAGATCGGCGACGGGCGGGGGTTCCTCTTCGCCCAGATGCGCGGGCGAGACGGGCGGCTCATGGACCTCGGCACGAAGGGCTCCGGGCAGACCCCGTGGAGCCGCTCGGGCGATGGGCGCCTGACCCTCAAGGGCGCGGTGCGAGAGATCCTCGCGACCGAGATGCTCGAGGCGCTGGGGGTCAACACCTCGCGGACCTTCAGCGTGATCGAGACCGGCGAGGCGCTGTGGCGCGGCGACGAGCCCTCCCCCACCCGCTCGGCGGTGCTGGTGCGCCTCAGCCACTCGCACATCCGCATCGGCACCTTCCAGCGGCTGCTGGCGCTCGAGGCGGCGGACGAGATGGAGCAGCTGATCGACTACTGCCTCGCCCAGTTCCCCGGCCCGCCTCCGCCCGAGGACGCGCCGGGGCGTGACGAGCCCGCGATCCGCCTGATGCACCTCGTGGTCGAGCGCATGGCCGATCTCGCCGCCAGCTACATGGTCGCAGGCTTCGTCCACGGGGTGCTCAACACCGACAACATGAACGTGACGGGCGAAAGCTTCGACTATGGCCCGTGGCGCTGGCTGCCGGCGTGGGAGCCGGGCTTCACCGCCGCCTATTTCGACCACGCGGGCCTCTACGCCTTCGGCCGCCAGCCCGAGGCGCTGCACTGGAATTGCGGGCAGATGGCGGTGGCGCTGCGGCTCCATGCCGAGACCGCGCCGCTGGTCGCCGCGCTCGAGCGCTTCGGGCCGCTCTACATGGCGGCGGTCGCGCGGCGCTGGTGCTGGCGGCTGGGGGTGGAGAGCCTGGGGGTCGAGGCCGACACGCAGCTCGTCGCGGCCTGCGAGGCGGCGATGCGCGAGAGCCGCGCCCAGCCCGACGCCTTCTTCTTCGCCCATCGCGGCGGGCGCGGCAGGGCCGAGGGTGCGCTCGGGGAGGCGCTGGCGGGCTACACGCCCGTCCCCTCGGAACACCCCTACTGGTCGGACGCGGCGCCCCAGTCGATGCTGATCGAGGAGGTCGAGGCGATCTGGGCCGCGATCGCCGAGCATGACGACTGGACCCCGCTCCACGCCAAGGTTGCGAGCCTCAGACGCATGGGCGAGGCCCACGGCCCCGCGCCCACGCCTGCGGGTCATGCGTAGCGGGGTGCCCCCTATCTTTTCGGCGCTTTACGCGATAGGGCGCGGCTGACTGCGGGGCGAAACAAACGGGCAAACGGCGCTGGCGTGACCGACACCATCCTCATCTCCCACGAACCGGCGAGCGGCGCGGAGATGTGGCGCGGCCCCGTCAGCGACGTCGACGCCGCGGTCTCCGCCGCGCGCCGCGCTTGGGCGCACTGGGCCGCGCGCGCGCTCACCGAGCGGATCGAGCTGCTGCGCGCCTTCGCCAACACCGTGCGCCGCGACAGCGACATGCTCGCCGATCTCATCGCGCGCGAGGCGGGCAAGCCGCTGTGGGAGGCACGCGGCGAGATCGACGCGGTGGTCGCCAAGGTCGACATCTCGGTGCAGGCCTATGCCGAGCGGACCGGCAAGAAGAAGCTCGACGCCGGCGTCGGCGCGAGCGCCGCGCTGCGCCACAAGCCCCACGGGGTGATGGCGGTGCTGGGCCCCTACAACTTTCCCGCGCACCTGCCCAACGGCCACATTGTGCCCGCGCTGATGGCGGGCAATGCGGTGGTCTTCAAGCCCTCGGAAAAGACCCCCGCCGTTGGCGAGGCGCTGGTCGCCGCCTTCCACCGCGCCGGCGTGCCCGAGGACGTGGTCCAGTGCGTGATCGGCGGGCCGGACGAGGGCAAGGCGCTGGTCGCCCATCCGGGGATCGACGGCGTGCTCTTCACCGGATCGGCCCAGGCGGGGATCGCGATCAACCGCAAGCTCGCCGCCAACCCGGGCAAGATCGTCGCGCTCGAGATGGGCGGCAACAACCCGATCGTCGTCACCGACACGCCCCGCCTTGCCGAGGCCGCCGCGATCATTGTCCAGAGCGCCTTCGCCACCGCCGGGCAGCGCTGCACCGCGGCGCGGCGGCTGATCGTCAAGGAGAGCGTCTATGATGGGCTGATGGCCGAGCTCGTGCCGCTCGCCCGGCGGCTCATGGTCGGCGATCCGCTCGGCGAACCGCAGCCGTTCATGGGCCCGGTGATCGACAACGACACGGCCGACCGCCTTGCCGAAAGCTTCGTCGCGCTCATCACCGCCGGGGGCCGCCCGTTGCTGCACATGCGCCGCAGCGTGCCCGACCTGCCCTTCCTCAGCCCCGGGATCATCGACGTCACCGACGTGCCCGACCGGCCCGACCTGGAGCTGTTCGGCCCGCTCCTCCAGGTGATCCGCGTGCCCGACCTCGACAGCGCGATCACCGAGGCGAACAACACCCGCTTCGGCCTCTCGGCCTCACTGATCGGCGGCACGCCCGACGAATACGGGCTCTTCTGGGCGAATGTCCGGGCGGGGATCATCAACTGGAACGGTCCGACCAACGGCGCCTCCTCCAAGGCGCCCTTCGGCGGGATCGGCCTGTCGGGCAACCACCGCCCCGCGGCCTATTACGCCGCCGACTACTGCGCCTACCCGGTCGCGAGCACCGAGCACGACCAGCCGCGCGGCGCGATCAACGTGGGGTTGAGGCCCTAAGGCACGCCGGCGGCGCGGTAGACCAGCGTCACGCCGGTCAGCCGGTTGGGCGCCTCGCGCACGTGCACTGCGAGCCGCTCGCCCTTCTCCCCAAGGCCCGCGAGGCTCTCCCCCGGCTCGGCATGGCGCGTGACGACGAGCCCCGCCCGGGTCGCGCTCACATGGTGGAAGTGCAGCACGTCGGTGCGGGATGCCGGCGTGAGGTAGCGCACGATCCGCACACCGCACCCGCCCGCCTCGGCCCCGCCCGCCTGCACCACCATCGCCCGCGGCGGGATGGCGGCGGCCGGGGGCAGGTCGGCGGCGAGCAGGAAATCCTCGCGCAGGCCTGCCGTGCAGGCCGAGGGCGCCCCCACCGCCGCAAGCAGGTCCGCGGGCGCCGAGGCCGGGCCGAGCGGCGGACCGCCCTTGCCGAGCCCCGCAGGCGGCAGGTCGGGCAGCGGCCCGCCCTCGAGAAGCGCGATCCGCATCGCCTCGCGCGCGGCCTGCGCCGCTGCCGTGCCACCCGCCAGCACCGGCAGGGCATGGCTGTCGACGAAGCCGATCGCGGCATTGGCCTCGTTGCGGCTGGCAAGGTCGGGATCGGTCATCAGCGGGTCGCCGAGCGCGCGGGCGATCACCGGGTCGCGCGCGATGAGCGCCGCATCGTCCGCCGCCTCGCGCTTCCCGGCGGGGGCGCAGGCGGCGGCGAGGCAGGCGAGCCAGAACACGGGGGCGGCAGCACGGCGCATCCGCCGCTCTTGCCACGGCGATGGTTAAGGCCGCGCTGACCCCGCACGCAGAAACGCCTCCGAAGCCGCGCGGCCCCGAAGGCGTTCCCCGCGAGAGATGCTCTCCCGCGCCGGCGACCACTGGTGGGAATGGCCGCAAGTTGATGAAAGTCATCCGGACGCCGCCTTGGGCGCGAATCAACTTTCGCTATGTTGTTAATCTCTAGGCGATCTTACCTGAACGATCAGGCCCTGCGCCCGACAGCCGCCATTCAGCCGGGCCCGGCATGCGAACCGCTTGCGCCGTGCCCCTCGCGCCCCTAACGCCCGCGCCATCATGCGCGACCCCGCCCCCGCCCCTGCCGCAACCGGATTGGCCGCCTCGGGCCTTCCCCATGCGCTGGGTGCCTACATCATCTGGGGCTTCCTGCCTCTCTACCTGATCCTCGTGAGGAGCGTCCCGCCCTTCGAGTTCGTCGGCTGGCGGATCATCTGGACCCTGCCGCTGTGCCTGCTGATCGTCGCGGCGCGCCGCCAGTTCCCCGAGCTGCTCGCCGCCTTGAGGAGCCCGCGCAGCCTCGCCGCCCTGCTGGCAAGCGCGCTGCTGATCGGGGGCAACTGGTTCATCTATGTCTGGGCGATCATGGCGGGCGAGGTCTATGCGACGAGCCTCGGTTACTATCTCAACCCGCTGCTCAACGTGCTGCTCGGCACGCTGTTTCTCGGCGAGCGCCTGTCGCGGCGGCAGTGGGTGGCGGTGGGGATCGCGGGCGCGGCGGTGGTGCTGCTGGCGGCGGGCGCGCTCACCAGCCTGTGGATCAGCCTCAGCCTCGCTCTCAGCTTCGCCCTTTATGGCCTTGTGCGCAAACAGGTCGCCGTCGGCTCGCTGCCCGGCCTCACCATCGAGAGCGCGATCCTGCTGCCGGTCGCCGGCGCGGTGGTCACGTGGTATGCCGCGAGCCCGGCGGGCGCGGCCTTCGGGCAGGACTGGTGGATGAGCAGCCTCATTGTCTTCTCGGGCGTCGTCACCGCGATCCCGCTGCTGATGTTCGCCATCGCCGCGCGGCGGATGGACTACTCGACGCTCGGCTTCATCCAGTACCTCGCGCCGACCATCGTCTTCATCCTCGGCCTCACCGTTTTCGAACAGCCGCTCGCCCCGGCCAAGCTCGCGAGCTTCGTGCTGATCTGGGTGGCGGTGGGCGTGTTCGTCTGGGACCTATGGGCGAAGCGGCGGCGGGTCCCGGCCTAGCCCCTAATCGTGGTGGTTGGGGGTGTTCACCCCACGAACCGCCACCCCAGCGTCTGCCCGCCGTGCCAGGGGACGATCTCCTCGCCCGTCACGTGCAGGTAGGCGGGAACCTCGACCTCGGCCCGCTCCAGCGTCACCGTCTCCTCGTTGACCGGCAGCCCGTAGAAGGCGGGACCGTGGAGCGAGGCGAAGCCCTCGAAGCGGTCGAGCGCCCCTTCCTCGTCGAACACCGTGACATAGCTTTCGAGCGCATAGGGCGCACCGAAGATCCCCGCGCAGCCGCAGGAGGACTCCTTGGCGCTCCTCAGGTGCGGCGCCGAATCGGTGCCGAGGAAGAACTTGGGGTTCCCGCTGGTCGCTGCCTTGCGCAGGGCGAGCCGGTGCTCCTCGCGCTTGGCGACGGGGAGGCAGTAGTTGTGCGGCTGGATGCCGCCCACCAGCATCGCGTTGCGGTTGATGTGGAGGTGCTGCGGGGTGATGGTCGCCGCCACCTGCGGGCCAGCCTCCAGCACGAAGTCGACCGCGTCGCTGGTGGTGATGTGCTCGAACACCACGCGCAGCTTCGGGAAGTTGGCAACGATGGCGCGCAGGTGCCTGTCGATGAACGCCTTTTCGCGGTCGAAGACGTCGACGTGGTGATCGGTTACCTCGCCGTGGACGCAGAGCACGATGTCCTCGGCCTCCATGCGCGCCAGCACCGGGTAGAGCTTGTCGACATCGGTCACCCCGGCGGCCGAGTTGGTCGTGGCGTTGGCGGGATACATCTTGGCCGCGGTGAACACGCCCTCGGCCGCCCCGCGCGCGAGATCCTCGGCGTCGGTGTGGTCGGTGAGATAGCAGGTCATCAGCGGCATGAAGCGCACGCCCTCGGGCACCGCGGCGAGGATGCGGTCGCGATAGGCGGCGGCGAGCTGCGTGGTCGTCACCGGCGGGGTGAGGTTGGGCATCACGATCGCGCGGGCGAACTGGCGCGCGGTGTATGGCACCACGTCGCGCATCACCGCGCCGTCGCGGAAATGCAGGTGCCAGTCGTCGGGGCGGCGGATGGTGAGGCGGTCGCTCATGGCTTCCCCTTAGCGTCGCCCCTGCCTATCTGTCACGCATGACCGCAACCCATCTCGCCGACCGCGCCGTCATCCGCCTGTCCCCGCAGGACGAGAGCGAGAATGTCGCCGCCTTCCTCCAGGGGCTCGTCACCAACGACGTGACCGGCCCGCTCCCCTGCTACGCCGCGCTGCTTTCCGCGCAGGGCAAGCACCTGTTCGACTTCCTCGTGTGGCGGGACGGTGCCGACCTCCTCCTCGACGCCGAGGCAGCGCACGCCGACGAGTTGGTGAAGCGCCTGTCGATGTATCGCCTGCGCCGCAGGATCGCGATTGCGCGGGACGACACGCTGGCCGTCCACTGGTCCCCTGCCGCAGCGCCGCGGGACGCCTCGCCGGACCCCCGCCTCGCGGACCTCGGCCACCGCTGGCTCGCCGCGCCCGAGGGCGAGAGCGCGGATGCCGCCTGGCTCGCCCACCGCCTTGGCCTCGGCGTACCCGAGGGCCGCGCGGAACTGGGCGACATCCTCTGGCTGGAAACCAACGCGGTCGAACTCCACGGGGTGAGCTTCACCAAGGGCTGCTATGTCGGGCAGGAGAACACCGCGCGGATGAACTGGCGGCAGAAGGTCAACCGCCGGCTGGTGGTGGTGCCGCTCGCCGAGTCGGACGAGGCGCGGCGGCAGGCGGCCTATCCCGCCCTCGGCTTCGCGGTCGATCACCTGCGGGTGGAGAGCCTCGATCCCGCGCGCCTGCCGGCGTGGCAGCGCAGCGGGGTGATCGCGCCCGAGAGCTAGGCCTGCTGGTGATCGGCGAGGCTCGCCTCGAGCATCGCCGCCGCCCGCTCGCGCGCCGCGTCCCGCGGCAGCTCCAGCGACTTCGCCAGCGCCCCGCCGATCAGCGCGTCGCCCAGCGCCATCAGCACCAGACTCAGCGTGTCGCGGTGGATCTGCTGCGCGTCGGCGTGATGCTCGGCCTCGCCGGGTGCGAGCTCGTCGACAAGATCGTGGATGATCGAGATGATCGGATCGAGCGCGTCCTCGTTGCCGGTCAGCAGCATCCAGCTCGTCAGCGCCCCCGCGCCCTCGCGGTCGAAGGCGTCGAAGGCGAGATCGACCACCTCGCGCGCCGAGCCGAGCCCTGCGCGGCTGGCGTGGACCGCCTCGACGATCGTCTCGCACACGGTCCGCGCGAGGTGCTCGGCGAGCGCCTTCTGGAGGCCCGAGGCCGAGCCGAAATGGTGGAGGAGGTTGGCGTGGGTGCGCCCGATCCGGGCCGAGACCGCCTTCAGCGTCACCGCCTGCGGCCCCGTCTCGATCAGCAGCGCGCGCGCCGCCCCGAGCGCGGTCAGGCGCGATTCCTCGGGAGTGAGCCTCTTGCGGGCGACCATACAGCTAACGCCCTAATGGGTTTCGCAGCTGCGAACAAGCCGCGCGGCGGTCAGGCCGCGCAGGCGACCGGGGCGCGCAGCATGTCCGGCTCCAGGTCGAGTGCATATTCGACGCATTCGACCCGGGTGCCCCGCGCGAGGCAGGGGCGCCGCGACTTGCGGCCGGTGGGCGCAAAACCGAGCTTCGTCAGCACCTTGCCCGAGGCCGGATTGTCGACGAAGTGGCCGCCGACCACCCGCCGGTGGCCGAGCGTGCGGGCGATGCGCAGCACCGCGCCGGCGGCCTCGGTGGCATAGCCCTGCCCCCAGTGCGCCCGCGCGATCCAGTAGCCGATCTCCGGCTCGCCCTCATGCTCGCCCAGCCCGGCGCTGCCGATCACGCCGACCCCGGGCAGGGTGACGAGGAAATGCGGCAGGTGCGGATCCTGCAGGCGCGCGGCGAATTCGCGCGCGTCGGCGATCGTGTAGGGCCACGGCGCGCGGGCAAGATTGCGCACGACGCTCTCCTCGGCGATGCCCGCCAGGATGGCGTCGCAATCCTCCGGAAATGCTGGCCGGAGGAACAGTCTCTCACTGCGATGGAACACGAATGTTCTCCCTTCCTCGCCCCACGCCGCCCTAGGAACAACGCGTGACAATTTTAAGGCCGCGAAACATTATGATTCCGCAGACTTTCCGAGGGAGAATGCGAAAAGGGAGACGGACTCCCTCTGACGAGGACGGTCCCATCTCCCTCTCGTGGTCGGTCTTTCACCGACCGGGACCATCCTTGCGGACGATCCCTCTTGCGAGTCGTCCGCTTACTCGGCGGCTTCGGCCATCGCGTCTACCGACACGTATTTGCGGCCGAGCTTGCCCGCATGGAATCGCACCACGCCCGCTTCGAGCGCGTAGAGGGTGTGATCCTTGCCCATGCCGACGTTGACGCCCGGGTACACGCGGGTGCCGCGCTGACGGATGATGATGTTACCGCCGATCACTTCCTGACCGCCGAACTTCTTCACGCCAAGGCGACGACCGGCCGAATCACGACCGTTGCGCGACGAACCGCCTGCTTTCTTGTGTGCCATGGTCCGGGTGCTCCTTATTCGGCCGAGGCGGCGGCTTCTTCAGCCGGGGCTTCGGTCTTGGTCTTCTTGGCGGCGGCCTTCTTCGGCTTCGCGGCTTCGGCGGCGCCGACGGCGGTGATGCGCAGCAAGGTCATCTGCTGGCGGTGGCCGTTCTTGCGGCGATAGTTGTGCCGGCGGCGCTTCTTGAAGACGACCACCTTCTCGCTCTTGGCCTGGGCGATGATCTCGGCCGACACGGTCACCGAGGCGGCATCGGCGAGCGAGTCGCCTTCGCCGGCCAGCAGGACATCGCCCAGCGTGATCGTGTCGCCGGCCTCGCCCGCGAGCTTTTCAACGGCAATCTTGTCTCCGGCGGCAACCCGATACTGCTTGCCGCCCGTGCGCACTACAGCGAACATGGCTCTAAACTCTCTTGTCTGTGCGGTGTCCGGGTGGGGAGACATGAGCCATAATCAGGACAAATGCCACGCCAACCGAACGGCAATGCGAGGCATGCGCGGATGCAGCCCCGTAAAGGATGCGTGCCGTTAGGGGAAAGGCGGCGCCAAGTCAACGCCCAAGCCGCCGCGCCCTCGCCAAAAAGGCCGAGGCCGTTTCCGGTCAGGGCGCTTTGCCATTTGGGGGCGTCATGGTAACAGGACAGGGGATCCCCATGCGCTCAGAACCGATATTTTCCTCCGCCGTCCTCGCCCTGTCCGCCGCAGGGCTGACGGCGTGTGCCGGTTCGGACGAGACCTATCCCTCGCTGGCGATCCGCCCCTTCGAGAACGGGGGCGTGCCGCAGGCCGAGCCTGCCCCGCTGCCGAGTCGCCCCGCCACGCCGACCGCGCGTCTCGAGGCCCTGCGCGCCGATGCAGCCGCCGCCGACCGCGCCTTCGCCGCACGCGAGGGCGAGGCGGCGCGACTCGCGCGCGCGGCGGCCGGGCAGCCTGCGGACAGCGGCGCGCGCGCCTCGGCGCTGATCGCGCTCGCCGAGCTCGACCGGCACCGCGGCCGCACCGCCATCGCGCTCGCCGGGCTCGACAGCCTCGCCGCCGAGGCCGCCGCCGCGCTCAGCCCCGACCCGGCGCTCGATGCCGCGCAGAGCGAGGTCGTCGCCATGCTCGCGCGCAAGGATGCGACGATCGCGCGCCTGTGGGGAGTGATGGGGTCGTGAACCTCGCGTGCAGCACCTGCCCCGTGAAGGAAACCGCCGCCTGCGCGGTGCTCACCCCGGAGGAGCGCGACGCCATGGCCGCCGCGGGCCGCACCCGCACCTTGAAGCGCGGCGAGATGCTCTTCGCCGCCGGGGATGAGGAAGCCGCCTGCGCCACGCTCCTCACCGGCGCGCTCAAGGTCTCGGCGATCGACCAGGACGGCAACGAGCAGATCCTCGCGCTCGTCCACCCGGCGGGCTTCATCGGCGAATTGTTCGCGCCCTTCGCCCATCACGACGTGGTGGCGCTGACCGAAAGTCGGCTCTGCACCTTCGCGCGGCGCGACATCGAGCGGGCGATCGAGGATTACCCCGCCCTCGCCCGCGCGCTGCTGCGCCGCAGCCAGGCGGACCTCCTCGCGACCCGCAACCTCCTCGAACTCACCGGCCATGCGAGCGCCGAGGCGCGGCTCGCCGCCCTGCTCCACGATTTCGCCGCGGCGGCCAGCGAGAGCTCGTGCCACCTCGCCAAGTTCTTCGAATTGCCGCTGACCCGCGGCGAGATCGGCAACATGCTCGGCCTCACCATCGAGACGGTGAGCCGCAAGCTCGGCGAGCTCGAGGACATGGGTGCCATCCAGCGCGAGGGCAAGCGCGGCATCACGGTGCGCAGTCCGGAGCTACTCCACGAAATCTCCGGTCGCTGAACGCGGAGCAGCGCGCACGGCGCGCTCGGAGCTCGGGGGCTTGCGAAAAGGTCCGGGGCGGCAGCAGGGGAGAAAATGGCCGCCGCCCCGAGGGGGGAAGCCGTCAGGCAACCACCGCGGCGATCACCGCCACCGCGAGACCCCAGCACACCAGCAGCACCGGCAGGATCAGCACCTGGACCGCCGCATCGGGCGGGGCGAGGCGGCCGGTCGCGGTCATGACACCCTGCGTGCCGAACTCGCCGAGGGTCTGCGGGGCGCTGGTGTTGCCCCGGAGCCGGGTCCAGACCGCGGGAACCCCGAAGCCGGCGACGATGAACAGCGCGAAGATCACCATCGGGATCGCCAGCGTGGGCGACGCGAAGGCGGTGCCGACGATCGCGAGGAAGCCGAGGTAGCACGCCACCGTGCCCGCATAGAGCGCGGTCGGCAGGCCGAAGTTGCGGTCGGTCTCGACCTGGTGACGGACCGGGGCGAGTTGCGGCAGCTCGACGACGCGGGCCTCGCCGCGGGCGATGAGATCGTGGACGATGTGGCTCATGGTGTGATCCTTTCCTGTGTCGGAAAGCGAATTACCCCGCGCCGAGACGTGCTGCTTTGACGACGATCAAATCGCGCTCACCAGCGCGCGAGATCCTCGGCGTCCTGTTCGCGCGGCTCGATCCACTGCCATGCGCCGCCGCGCCGCTCGCGCTTCCAGAACCAGGCGGCGCTCTTGAGGTGGTCCATGCAGAAGTCGACGGCACCGATCGCGTCGCGGCGATGGCGCGCGGCGGCCGAGACGCAGACGATCGGCTCGCCGGGGCGCATCAGTCCGACGCGGTGGACCATCAGGAGGCCCATGAGGTCGAAGCGCGCGAAGGCCCGGTCGGCGAGCTCGTGCATTCCCGGCAGGGTGAGCGGTTCGTAATGGGTGAGCTCGAGCGCTTCCACGTCCGTGTCGGACCGCACCTCGCCCACGAAGGTGCACACGCCCCCGAGCCCGGGATTGGCGCTGGTGAAGGGCCCGATCAGCGCGCCGGGATCGAAGGGCGCATCGAGGAGGCGGATGTCGCGCATCAGCCGCCCGAAACGGGGGGCAGGAGCGCGATCTCGTCACCCTCGCCCGCCTGCAAGCCCGCCTTGTCGGCGAGCAGCACGCCGTTCAGCGCGATGCGGTTGCGCGGGTCCTCGGCCGCCGCGGCGAGCGCCTCGGGCAGCGCGGCCCTGAGCCCCGCCCAGTCGAGCGGCCCCGGCAGGAACAGCGACGGCGCGCCCGCGAGGTCGGCGAGCTTGCCGAGGAGGACGATGGTAATCACTTCGAATACCCTTCGTCATTGCGAGCGCAGCGAAGCAATCCATGGCCCAAGACGCCCGGCTTGCAACGACGGCAGTCCATGGATTGCCGCGTCGCCTTCGGCTCCTCGCAATGACGAGGTGTCACATTACCCCCCCGTCATCGACATGTGCCGCGCCAGCGCCGGGGCGGCGCCGCGGGTGTCCATGCGGAAGTTGTGGCGTTCGGGCTTGATGCGCAGCGCCTCGTCGAGCGCGGCCGCGAGCGCCGTCTCAGGGTCATCCGATCGCAGCGCCGCGCGCAGGTCCACCCGTTCGCCGCCGCCGAGGCAGGGGTAGAGCTGGCCGGTCGCCGTCACCCGCAGGCGGTTGCACCCCGCGCAGAAGTTCCCCGTGTGCGGGGTGATGAAGCCGAGCCTGCCGCCGGTCTCGGTGACGCTCACGTAACGCGCCGGCCCGCCGGTCGAATAGGGGATGTCAGTCAGCGTCCAACGCGCCTCGAGCCGTGCGCGCACCGCATCCAGCGGGAGATACTGGTCGAGCCGCTCCTCCTCGACGTCGCCCAGCGGCATGACCTCGATCAGCGTCACGTCGTGGCCCTTGGCGTGCCCCCAGGCGATGAGGTCTGGCAGCTCCTCCTCGTTGACGCCCCTGAGCGCCACGGCGTTGAGCTTGACCCTGAGCCCGGCCGCCTTGGCGGCCGCGATCCCCTCCAGCACCTGCGGCAGCAGGTCGCGCCGGGTCAGGGCGGCGAAGCGCGCGCGGTCGAGCGTGTCGAGCGAGACGTTGACGCGCCGCACCCCGGCCTTGGCCAGCGCCTCCGCGTGTTCGGCAAGCTGCGTTCCGTTGGTGGTCAGCGTCAGCTCGGCGAGGTCGTGCCCCAGCCTGCGGCCGAGCGCGGTGAACAGGTCGATGATGTCGCGCCGCACCAGCGGCTCGCCCCCGGTGATGCGGATTTTCGTGACGCCCCGCGCGATGAAGCCGGTGGCAAGGTCGTAGAGCTCCTCGAGGCTCAGCACCTCCTTCTTGGGAAGGAAGGTCATGCGCTCGGGCATGCAGTAGGAGCACCTGAGGTCGCAGCGGTCGGTGACAGAGAGGCGCAGGTAGGTGATGCGGCGCTGGAACGCGTCGACCAGCGGCGGCGCGCCCTCTGCCGGGTCGCGCAGCAGGATCAGGTCGGGCTTGCGGGCGACGGGCGGCGGCACGGCATCATTCATGACACACGAGATACTGGCCTGTCACCCCGCGCGCATCTGCCAAAAATCGCAAGGTCGCCGCGCGCGCCTCGCCCGGCAGGCCCGCGACCACGTTGACCCGCCTGGGCGCCGCCTCGCGCGCGAGGTCGCGGGCGAGCGCGAGGCGCCAGTCGCGGTGGTCGTGGGCTGCGGGCGGGAGAATGATCGCGAGCGCGGTGCAGTCCGGCGCCGCCAGCCGCGCGCGGGCGGCTTCGAGGTGGAAGGCCATGAAGGCCCCCGCCGCATCGAGCGCGCCGTCCGGCAGCAGGCCGACCTCGAGCTCGCGCTGCACGCCTCAGCCCCCGTGCTCAGGCCGGCGTTCGCGGTGGAGGGTGATGCCGATCTGCTCCCCGGCCTCGGCGATCGCCAGCTTGACGATCTTGACCGTCACCGCCTCGACCTTTGCGTCCTGCACGAACAGCGTCTCGCAGATGTGGTCCGCAACCGCCTCGATCAGCTTGAAGTGCACGCCCTTGGGCAGGCCTTCCGAGGCGGCGAACTTCAGGTCCATGTAGTTCTTGGAGGCATCGAGCGGCGTGTCGGGATCGTAGCGATCCGCCACCGTGTAGCGCGCGGCGACCGAGATGCGCAGCGGCTGGGGCTTGCCGGTCTCCTCGGAATAGATGCCGGTGAGGACATCGACGACGAGGTCGGCGACTTCGAGGGTGAGCGAATCGGTCATGGGCAGCGCCCTTAGAGCATCGCGCCGGAAAGTGGGCACCGGTTTTCGGCCTCGCGCGACGCGGCGCCTATGCCGGATTGCTCCAGCGCGCGAAGATCGCGGTGGGCAACAGGCGGCCGCCCTCCCCTTCCTCGCGCACCGCGAGGTCGCCATGCTCGATCCGGCCCGGCAGGGCCCCGAGCGCCTCCTCCAGCAGCCCGGCGATGGCGAGGCTGCTCATGCGCACCGCGTACACCGTGAGGAACAGGAAGCGGCTGTTGACGTCGAGGAGCCGCGCGCAATCGGCGACGAGGCCGGGGAGATGCTCCTCCAGCCGCCACACCTCGCCCTCGGGCCCGCGGCCGAACTTGGGAGGATCGAGGATGATCCCGTCATAGCGCCGCCCCCGGCGCACCTCGCGCGCGGTGAACTTCGCCGCATCGTCGGTCAGCCAGCGGATCGGGCGATCGGTCATCCCCGAAAGCTCGGCGTTCTCGCGCGCCTGGGCGACCGACTTCTTGGAGGCGTCGACATGGGTCACCCGCCCGTGGCGCGACAGGGCGAGCGTGCCGAGGCCGGTGTAGCCGAAGAGGTTGAGCGTCTCGGCCTCGTTCATCCACGAAAGCTGCGCGCGCATCCAGGCCCACACCGGGGCCATGTCGGGGAAGAACTGGAGGTGGCGGAAGGGGGTCGGACGGGCGGTGAAGCGCACCTCGTCCCACGCGAGCTCCCAGCCGTGCTCGGGCAGGCGACCCTCGAACTGCCAGCGCCCGCCGCCGTCCTCGTCGGAGCCGGGGATGAACTCGCCCGCCGCCGGCCACTCGGCCAAGCGCGGCTGCCAGAGCGCCTGGGGCTCCGGGCGGATGAAGCTGTAGGGGCCGAAGCTCTCCCACTTGCGCCCCGCCCCGCTGTCGAGCAGGCGGTAGCTCTCCCAGCCGGCGCACTCCATCACCAGCGGCTGCTGGACGAGCGCGGCCATCAGCCCGCGTCCGCGGCTGCCGCAGCCCCGAGCACGTGATCGCGGGTGGCGGCATAGTCTCCGGCGAGCTCGACATAGCTCTCCTCGCGGCCGAACAGGTCGCCGACCCGCGCCGGGAGCGAGGGGCGCAGGCCGATGGCGCGCTCCACGGCATCGGGGAACTTGGCAGGATGCGCGGTCGCGAGGGTGACGATCGGCGTGTCGGGATAGATCGAATCGTCGCTCACCGCATCGCGCGCCACCGACAGGCCGACGGCGGTGTGCGGGTCGATGATCTGGCCGCTCGCCTGCCAGGCCCACTGCATCGCCCGCGCGGTCTCGATCTGGTTGGCGCTGAAGGCCACGAAGCGTTCCTTGATCCCGCCGAGCTGGGCGTTGGTGAGGCGCATCGCCTTGGCCGCCTCGAAGCCGCGCATCTGCTCGGCCAGCGCCGCCCCGTCGCGCCCGCCGGTCTCGAACAGCAGGCGTTCGAAGTTCGAGCTGACCTGGATGTCCATCGAGGGGGTGATCGTGGGCGTGACGCCGCCTGCCGAATAGTCCCCCTCGTTGATGGCGCGGCACAGGATGTCGTTGACGTTGGTGGCGACGATCAGCCGCTCGATCGGCAGGCCCATCTTCGCCGCGACATAGCCGGCGAAGATGTCCCCGAAATTGCCCGTGGGCACCGAATAGGCGACCGGGCGGTCGGGCGCGCCGAGCTGGAGCGCGCTGGTGAAGTAGTAGACCACCTGCGCCATCAACCGTGCCCAGTTGATCGAATTGACCGCGCCGAGGTTGAGCACGCTCGTCACCTCCGGATCGGTGAATATGCGCTTCACGTGCGCCTGCGCGTCGTCGAAGCTGCCCTCGATCGCGAGGTTGTGGACATTGGGCGCCAGCACCGTCGTCATCTGGCGGCGCTGCACGTCGCTCACCCGGCCCCTCGGGTGGAGCATGAAGATCTCGGTGCGCTGGCGCCCCGCAACCGCATGGATCGCGGCCGAGCCGGTGTCGCCGCTGGTCGCGCCAACGATGGTGAGGCGCTGGTCGCGGCGTTCGAGGAAGGTCTCGAACAGGCGGCCGAGCAGTTGCAGCGCGATGTCCTTGAACGCCAGCGTCGGGCCGTGGAAGAGTTCGAGCAGCCAGTGCTGTTCGTCGATCTGCACCAGCGGGGTGACGGCGGCATGGCTGAACTGGCCAATGTAGACCTCCGCACAGATCGCCTGCAGCTCTCGCTCGGTCAGCGCGTCGCCGACGAAGGGCCGCATCACCTCGACCGCGACTTCAGCATAGGGAAGGCCGCGCAGGTCGCGGATCTCGTCCTCGGAAAAGCGCGGCCACTCGGCCGGCACATAGAGCCCCCCGTCGCCGGCGAGGCCCGCGAGGGTCACCCCCTCGAAATCGAGCGTCGGCGCGCTCCCCCTGGTCGAGACGTATTGCATGGGGCGTAGCGCCTAGCGCCGACGACGCCGCAATGCCAGCACGTAGATGAGGAGCGCGGTCAGGGCGAAGAAGAACCACTGCCCGGCATAGGCGAGGTGGTTGTTGGGCAGGTCGCCCGGATCGGGCCGCGCCATCGGCTCCAGCCCCGCGACCGGCGGGTCGGCGACGAGCCGCGGGCCGGGTGCGATCACGCCGGTGACGGTGCCGCCGCTGAAGGCGGGCGCGGCAAGGTCGCGGCTGAACCCGAGGTCGACGGGAACGGCGCCTTGCCCGTCCGCGCGGCACCGGGCGCGGTGGACCCAGCCCTTCTGTCCCCTCGCCGAGGTGCCGGAGACCGCCTCGATCCCGGCAACCTCGCCGCATTCGAGCCGGCTGCGCCGGAACAGCACGTCCTCGCCCTCACCGGCGAGCGGGAAGGCTACCATCTCGCCCGCGCCTGCCGCTGCCTCGTAGCGGGCGATCAGCGCCTCCTTCTCGGCGCGGCGGCCGAGCTGCCAGATGCCGAGCGCGATCATCGTCGCCACCGCGGCGAGCACGACGATCGTCGGGATGATCGGCACGCGGGCGTTCACGGCTGGCGTTCCTCGTATTGGTGATAGACCCACATGGTCTTGTAGAACCTCAGCCCGAACACGACGCTGCCCGCCGTCACCGGGCCCCAGAACAGCAGCGAGGCCCAAAGGGGCGGGCGCAGCCATTCGTCGACGGCGAGCGCGGCGAGGATCAGCACCAGCGCCAGCAGCGCCGTCACCACGCCGACGAAGCGCCCGCCGCGCTGGAGGCTCAGGAAATCGAGCCCGCAGGCGCGGCACGCGTCGGCGAGCCCTGCGGGTGCCACGAAGAGCGTCCTCGCCCCGCAGCGGGGGCACAAACCGGAAAGGGCAGCCGAGACGAGTCCCGGCTGCCCCTTGCTTTGCGTCGGACCGGGGTCCGCCGGCATCAGTGGTATTCGGCGCCCCAGCCGCCCCAGACGTAGATGGCGACGAACAGGAACAGCCACACCACGTCGACGAAGTGCCAGTACCACGCCGCCGCCTCGAAGCCGAAGTGCTGGCGCGGGGTGAAGTGGCCGAGATAGGCGCGGTAGAGGCACACGCCGAGGAAGATCGTCCCGATCAGCACGTGAAAGCCGTGGAAGCCGGTCGCCATGTAGAAGGCCGAGGAATAGGTGTTGCCGCCGAAGCCGAAGGGCGCGACCGAATATTCGTAGGCCTGGATGCAGCTGAACAGCACGCCCAGCGCGATCGTCGCCCACAGGCCCTGCTTGAGGCCCTGGCGGTCGCCGTGGATCAGCGAGTGGTGCGCCCAGGTCACCGTGGTGCCCGAGCACAGCAGGATCAGCGTGTTGAGCAGCGGCAGGGCGAAGGGATCGAGCACCTCCATGCCTTCCGGGATGAGGCTCGCCGCGGTCAGGCTCCCCTCGCCGAAGAGGCTGGTGGTCGCGCCCGTCGAGGGGTCGTAGCTCAGCGGCGCCGGGAACAGCGCGAAATCGAAGAAGCTCCAGAACCAGCCGACGAAGAACATCACCTCCGAGGCGATGAACAGGATCATGCCGTAGCGCATGTGGAGCTGCACCACCGGGGTGTGATCGCCGCGCTCGGCCTCGATCACGATGTTGCGGAACCACATGAAGAAGGTCGCGATCAGGCCGGCGAGGCCCGCCCACATCACAATGCCACCCGAAGCGCCGAACAGGTCGGGGTGCCACGAGAGCACCATGCCGGTGGTGAAGGTGAGCGCCGAGAGCGAGCCGACCAGCGGCCAGATGTCGGGTTCGAGGATGTGATAGTCGTGGTTAACCTTGCCAGCCATGTGGTCGTTCCCGTCCCTGGGTTAGCGGATCAGTTGGTGCGCCTGGGGGCCGCCGATAGCGGCGCCTCGGTGCGGTGGAAAGTGTAGCTCAGCGTGATCTGCTCGACGCCCTTCATGTTGGGATCATCGAGCATCGCCGGGTCGACGAAGTAGAGGACCGGCATGGTGACTTCCTGGCCCGGCGCGAGGGTCTGCTCGGTGAAGCAGAAGCACTGGATCTTGTTGAAGTACTTGCCGGCCTGCTCGGGCGTGACGTTGAAGGTCGCCATGCCGGTGATCGGCTGATCGGAATCGTTGCGGGCGATGTAGGTCGCGATGTCGCGCTCGCCGATGGTGACGGTGTCGGTCGCCTGCGTCGGCCGGAAGGTCCAGGGCATTCCCATCGCGGTCGAGCCGTCGAAGCGGACCGAGATGGTCTGGCCGGTCGCGGCGGCGGCGGCCTGCGCCGCCTTGCTCTCGGAGGCAACCATCGTGGTCCCGCCGAAGCCGGTGACCTGGCAGAACAGACGGTAGAGCGGCACCGAGGCATAGCCGAGCGCGAGCATCGCCAGCGCCCCCGCGAAGGCCATCAGCCCCACGCGCAGGTTGCGGCGGTCGGCCTCGTGCGTGACGGGCGGCATCGTCGCCATCAGCCCTGCCCCCCGATGCGCACCATCGTGATTGCGTAGAACAGCACGACGAAGAACAGCAGCGTGCCTGCCACCACCAGGTTGCGCGCCTTGCGGCGGCGCTGGAACTCGCGTTCTTCCTCGGGGGTCACAGCACCAGCCCCTGATAGGCCGCCACGCGATCCGCCACCAGCGCGGCGAAGAGCACGAAGAGATAGACGATCGAGAACTTGAAGAGCGTCTTTTCCGGCTGCATCGCATCGACCTCGGCGCGCGTCCGGGTCGCGACCGGCAGGGCGAGGACGACGAACAGCGCCGAGAGCACCACCGCGACCGAGCCGTAGATCCAGCCCGTGCCGCCGATCCACCACGGCGCGATTGCGATGGGCGCGAGCAGCAGGGTGTAGATCATGATCTGGCGGCGCGTGACCTTCTCGCCCGCGACGACCGGGAGCATGGGGATGCCGACCTTGGCGTAGTCCGACTTCACGAACAGCGCGAGCGCCCAGAAGTGTGGGGGCGTCCAGAAGAAGATGATGGCGAAGAGCAGGATCGGCATGGCCGTGATCTCGCCCGTCACCGCCACCCAGCCGATCAGCGGCGGGAAGGCGCCCGCGCCGCCGCCGATGACGATGTTCTGCGGGGTGCGCGGCTTCAGCCAGATGGTGTAGATCACCGCATAGTAGATGATCGCGCCGAGCAGCAGCGCCGCGGCGAGCCAGCCCACCGCGAGACCCATCAGCACGATCGACACGCCCGACAGGAAGATCCCGAAGTCGCGCGCATCCTCGCGCCGCATCCGGCCGCCGGGGAGCGGGCGGTTCATGGTGCGCTTCATGCCGGCGTCGATGTCGGCTTCCCACCACTGGTTGAGGACCGCAGAGCCGCCCGCACCCATCGCGATCGCGAGGATGGCGGTGAAGGCGATGACGGGATGGATCGCGCCCGGCGCCGCCAGCACGCCGCAGATCGCGGTGAAGATCACCAGCGTCATCACCCGCGGCTTCGTCAGCGTGAAGAAGTCACGCCATTCCGTGGGCATCGTGGCTGCGGTCTGGGGTGCGGTGCTTGCCATGATCTCGTTGGTTCCATCGAGAAGGAGCGCAGGTCACAGCCTGCGCTCCCCCCGTTCGTTCATGCTCCGGCGAGGGAGCCGATCACGCCGTCACCGGACGGTGATCGTGGTAGTCGTGCGCGTCGGTGATGACCGGCAGCGTCTCGAACTGGTGGTAGGGCGGCGGGCTCGGCAGGGTCCACTCGAGCGTCGTCGCGCCTTCACCCCAGGGATTGGCTGCGGCCTTCTTGCCCGCGAACAGCGCGTAGGCGATGTTGACGAAGAAGAAGATCATCGAGCCGGCGGTGATGTAGTAGCCGAGCGTGCTGATCTCGTGCCAGAAGGTGTAGGCCTCCGGGTAGTCGGGATAGCGGCGCGGCATCCCCTGCATGCCCAGGAAGTGCTGCGGGAAGAACACGACGTTGACGCCGACGAAGAAGGTCCAGAAGTGGAGGTGCGAGAGGAGCTCGGAGTGCATCCGCCCGCTCATCTTCGGGAACCAGTAGTAGAACCCGGCGAACATCGAGAACACCGCGCCCATCGACAGCACGTAGTGGAAGTGCGCCACGACGTAGTAGGTGTCGTGGAGGTTGTCGTCGATCCCGCCGTTGGCGAGCACCACGCCGGTCACGCCGCCCACGGTGAACAGGAAGATGAAGCCCAGCGACCAGACCATCGGCGACTTGAACTCGAGGCTGCCGCCCCACATCGTCGCGATCCAGCTGAAGATCTTCACGCCGGTCGGCACCGCGATCACCATCGTCGCCGCGGTGAAGTACATCTTCGTGTTCACGTCGAGACCCACGGTGTACATGTGGTGCGCCCAGACGATGAAGCCGACGACGCCGATCGCGACCATGGCGTAGGCCATGCCGAGGTAGCCGAAGACGGGCTTGCGGCTGAAGGTCGCGACGATCTGCGAAATCATGCCGAAGCCCGGCAGGATCATGATGTAGACTTCCGGGTGGCCGAAGAACCAGAACAGGTGCTGGTAGAGCACCGGGTCGCCGCCGCCGGCCGGGTTGAAGAAGGTCGTCCCGAAATTGCGGTCGGTCAGCAGCATGGTGATGGCGGCCGCGAGAACGGGGAGCGCCAGCAGCAGCAGGAAGGCGGTGACCAGCACCGACCACACGAACAGCGGCATCTTGTGCAGGGTCATGCCCGGCGCGCGCATGTTGAAGATGGTGGTGATGAAGTTGGTCGCGCCCAGGATCGAGCCGGCGCCGGCAAGGTGCAACGAGAAGATCGCGAAGTCGACCGCCGGGCCCACCGAGCCGCTCGTCGAGAGTGGGGCGTAGACCGTCCAGCCGGTGCCCGCGCCGGGGCCCGTGCCGCCGGGCACGAACAGCGAGAACAGCAGGCTGAAGAAGCCCGCCACCGTCAGCCAGAAGCTGACGTTGTTCATGCGCGGGAAGGCCATGTCCGGCGCGCCGATCATCAGCGGCACGAACCAGTTGCCGAAGCCGCCGATCATCGCCGGCATCACCATGAAGAACACCATGATGAGGCCGTGCGCGGTGATGAACACGTTCCACATGTGCAGCGCGGTGTTGAGATCGTTGCCGCCGCCCATGAACTGGGCCCACCACTGCAGGTACTGGATGCCCGGCTCGGCGAGCTCGGCGCGCATGATGCCCGAGATGCCGCCACCCACGATCCCCGCGATGATCGCGAAGATCAGGTACATCGTGCCGATGTCCTTGTGGTTGGTCGACATGAACCAGCGGGCGAAGAAGCCCGGCTTGTGGTCCGCATGATCATGGGCGTCGTGCCCATGATCCTTATGAATGTCGAAGCCTTCTGCGGTGGTTGCCATGATCAGCTACTCTTCTGCTTCTGTTCTTGTGTTTCAGGTCGCCGGCGCGGGAACGCCGGGGACGGGATCGCCGGCGGCAGGCGCCGCAGGCTCGTCGCCCTCGCCCGGCATCGTCCCGCCCTGCGCACGCACCCAGGCGGCGAACTCGGCCGGCGGCAGCGCCTCGACCACGATCGGCATGTAGGCATGGCGCGCGCCGCACAGCTCGGAGCACTGGCCGTAGTACACGCCCGGCTCGTTGATGGTCAGCATGCGCTCGTTGAGCCGGCCCGGCACCGCGTCGATCTTGAACCACAGCGAGGGGACCGCGAAGGCGTGGATCACGTCGGAGGCGGTGGTCTGGATGCGCAGCGGCACGCCCGCGGGCACGACCATGCGGTTGTCCACCGCCAGCTGCCCCGGCTCGCCGCGGCGCACGGCCTCGGCCTCGTCGAGCATGTTCGAGACGACCTCGAAATCGCCGTGGTCGGGGTAGTTGTAGCCCCAGTACCACTGGTAGCCGGTCGCCTTGATGGTCACGGCGTCGGCCGGCGGCGCCTCGTACTGGCGCGCGAGGAGCGTGATCGAGGGAATGGCGATGATCACGAGGATGATCACCGGCACGATCGTCCAGATCACCTCGATCATGGTGTTGTGCGTGGTCCGCGAGGCGACCGGGTTGGCGCGGCGGTTGAACCGCACCACCACGTAGAGCAGCAGGCCGAGCACCAGCAGGCTGATCGCCGAGATGACCGGCAGCAGGATGGCGTCGTGCATCCAGCGGGCATATTCGCCGTCGTCCGAATACTGGTCCTGGAAGCTCATGCTCTTGGCCGCGTTCTCCTGGAAAGAGGTCGGCATGCCCTTGCCCCTGGTCGGGGCCATCGGGGTGTAGACGCCGTCGCCCGCAGGCGCCGCGGCGGCCTCGGCCGGGGTCAGGTTGCCCGGCAGCGCCTCCGGACCCGGCGCGGTCTGCGCGCCCTCGACGGCACCCGCCTCGGCGGCGGTGGTGGCGGTCGCCACGGGAGCGGCAGCGTCCTGCGCCGCGACGCCCATCGGCGCGAACGCCGCGAGCCCGGCAGCCACTGCCGCCAGAATAGCCTTTTTCATACGGGTGTGCCTCTGACCCATCATCATGTGCCCAAACGGTTCGGTTCTGATCCCATATCGCCGGTGCCCGGCCCCTCGAGCCCCGCTACAGACGACGTTTGGCCAGCCCTCGGGCCAGCTTCCCTGCGCCCTTAGCCCCGCTTGCCGAGGGCCTCAAGCGCTTCTAGGGAGAAAATTATGCAAGGCGCCATGTCTGCGGCGCAACCGGGGGATTTTCCCTATCCTTCTTAAGGAGTTCGACAGTGAATCAAGACGCGGTCCTGGCCGAGTTCCGCAGCTCCGGCGCGCTCCTGGAAGGCCACTTCAAGCTCTCCTCGGGGCGCCATAGTGGACACTACCTGCAATGCGCACGCGTGCTGATGAACCCCGCCCGCGCGGCCCGGATCGCCGAGGCGGTGGTGGCCGGCCTCCCCCCCGCTGTGCGCGAGGCGGTCGACGTGGTCGTCTCCCCGGCGATGGGCGGGATCATCATCGGCCACGAGGTTGGCCGGGCGCTCGGCAAGGACGCGCTGTTCCTCGAGCGGCCCGAGGGCACCTTCCACCTGCGCCGCGGCTTCGCGCTCGAGAAGGGCGCTAAGGTGCTGATGGTCGAGGACGTGGTCACCACCGGCCTTTCCAGCCGCGAGGCGATCGCCGCCGTCGCGCGCGAGGGCGGCGAGGTGATCGCCGAATGCGCGATCATCGACCGCTCCTGCGGGTCGGTCGATCTCGGCGTGCCCTTCTACCCGCTCCTCGCGATCGACTTTCCGACCTATGACGAGAATGACATCCCGGAAGAGCTGGCGCGCGTACCCGTGACCAAGCCCGGAAGCCGGAAAGAATAGCGCCCCTCATGATCCGCACGCTCGCCGCAGCCCTCGTGGCCTTCAGCCTCCCCGCTGCGGCGGGTGCGAAGGACTTTCCCTCCGACGCGGTCGGCGAAGTCATCCGGGCGGCGGAGTTCGAGGGCGACATCGTAATCACCGACAGCACCGATCCCGCACGCGACCATTCCCCCGCCAGCTTCGGCTGGACGGGCCTGCTGCCCGAACCCGACCGCGGCTGGCCCGACGGGCTCACCTGGCGCTGGGCCTCGGTCACCAAGCAGGTGATGGCGATCCTGGTGATGAGGCAGGTGGAGGCAGGCACGATCGATCTCGACAAGCCGGTCGCGACCTACCTTCCCGCCTTCCGCTCGCCCAATGCGGCCACGGCGACGATCCGCAACCTGCTCCAGCACCGCGCAGGGCTCCCCAACCCCGCCGATGCGCCGCAGTTCTACAGCAGCGACTTTGCCGGCAGCCGCGATCCGTTGACCGGCTTCTGCGCCGGCCCCGTCACCGGCGCGCCCGGCGGCGCGTGGGCCTACAACAATTGCGACTACATGGTGCTGGGCGCAGTGCTCGAAGCGGTGACGGGCCTGTCGTGGGACAAGCTGTTCCTGCGCGACATCGCCGGGCCGCTCGGCTTCGAACGGGCCGGCGCCTATCCGGGCGAGCCCTTCACCCGCTGGGGCTTCATCGACGGCCAGCGCGAGCCGCAGTCCGACCTGTCGACCTATGGCGCGTCAGCGGGGCTCTATGGCGAGCCTGACGACATTCTTGCGATCGACAACGCCCTAATGCGCGGGCAGTTGCTCGGCCCCGCGGCGCTCGCCGAGATGTGGAGGGGCGATCCGGCGCTGGGCTACATGGCACTCGGCCAATGGGTGTTCGAGGTGCCCTTGAAGGGCTGCGAGGGGCCGGTGAAGATCGTCGAGCGCCGCGGCGACATCGGTGCGGTGCAGGTGCGCAACTTCATCCTGCCCGACAAGCAGATGGCGGTCGTCGCCTTCTCTCAGGAAAAGCCTTTTGATTTCGGCGAGGTGTGGCAGGGGAGCGGCTTTGCCCACGATCTGCTCGCGGCCGCCGCCTGCCCGGTGGAGACGAAATGACCCTCAAGCCCTCCCACCTGCGTCTCGGCGTCAATATCGACCACGTCGCGACGATCCGCAACGCGCGCGGCGGGGATCATCCCGACCCGGTGCGCGCCGCCGAGATCGTCGCCAAGGTCGGCGGCGACGGGATCACCGCGCACCTGCGCGAGGATCGCCGCCACATCCGTGACGAGGACCTCGCGCGCATCCAGGCGGCGACCGACCTGCCGCTGAACCTCGAGATGGCCGCGACCCGCGAGATGCTGGAAATCGCCCTGCGGCACAGGCCCCACGCCGCCTGCATCGTCCCCGAGAAGCGCGAGGAGCGCACCACCGAGGGCGGGCTCGATGCGGCGGGGCTGCACAACACCCTCGCCCCGATCGTCGACGAGCTGCGCAGCGCCGGCATCCGCGTCTCGCTGTTCATCGGCGCCGAGGAGCGCCAGCTCGATGCGGCGCTACGCCTCGGCGCGCCGGTCGTCGAGTTCCACACCGGCGACTATGCCCACGCCTTCCTCGACGGCGACCGCGAAAAGGTGGCGCGCGAGGTGAAGCGCATCGCCGACATGGCCGCGCTTGCCGCCAAGAACGGGATCGAGCCCCACGCCGGCCACGGCCTCACCTTCGAGAACGTCCAGCCGATCGCCGCCATCCCGCAGATCGCCGAATTGAACATCGGTCACTACCTGATCGGCGAGGCGGTGTTCACAGGCCTCGAGACCGCGATCCGCCGGATGCGCGAGCTGATGGATGAAGCACGGTGAGCGGCGGCGACCTCCCCCCGCTCACGGCTGAGCAGAAGCGCTGGGCCTTCGGCGCGGCGGCGCTGTTCCTGCTGGCGATCGGCTTCCTCGGCTTCTCCCTCAACACCGGGGTGATGCGAGTCTTCGCGGTCGGCTGGGTGGCGCTGATGATCTTCGGCTTTGTCGGCGCCGGCCGCGTCGCCAAGGGCGACTTCGCGCACCCGCTGTTCAAGGCGCAGGTGATGCTCCACGTGGTCGCGGTCGGCCTGCTGGCGGCGGTCATCGTAAGGGCGTTCAAGGGATGATCTTTGGCGGCGACAGCTTCAGGCGCTGGATGGAGTGGCAGTGGCCCTTCGTGCGGATCGGCGGCCTCGTGGTGGCGCCCCTTGCCATGACCTTCATGACAGTCGTGCGCCTGGTTCGGGCATCAGCAGATAGCGGCCAAACGGCAGGCGAGATCATTGGCCTGGGAGCAATGATGATCGCGGGCGGTTTCCTCGTGGTGGCGATGACATGGTGGTTGAAGGCTGTCTTCGAAATCGTCGCCGACGTGAGAGACCGCAGGAAGTGATCATCGGCATGGGCTCCGACCTCTGCAACATCGAGCGGATCGCCAATTCGCTCGCGCGCTACGGCGAGCGCTTCGAGAACCGCGTCTTCACCGACGTCGAGATCGCCAAGGCGCGCCGCCGCCCCTTCACCATCGCCGGCACCTATGCCAAGCGCTTCGCCGCCAAGGAGGCCTTCTCCAAGGCGGTCGGCACAGGGTTCAAGCGCGGCGTCTTCATGAAGGACATCGGCGTCGTCAACGCCCCCTCGGGCGCGCCGACCCTTGCGCTTACCGGCGGGGCGGCTTTGCGGCTTGAAGAAATCTGCCCGAAAGGCCATGAGGCGCGCATCCACCTGACCCTCACCGACGATCACCCCTGGGCGCAGGCCTTCGTGATCATCGAAGCCATACCCCTGCGCTAGGCCCCCTCCCCCATGGCTACCACCGGAAACCCGCCCGTGACCGACCGCGACACCTCCGACAAGATCAACTGGTTCGCCGAAATCCGCGGCCTTGCGCTGATGCTGCTCGCGGTACTGGCCTTCCACAGCCTCGTGGCCAAGCCCTTCTACATTCCCTCGACCTCGATGATGCCGACCCTGTGGGTGGGCGACCGGCTGGTGGTGAGCAAGTATCCCTACGGCTGGTCCTGGGCCTCGGCGAGCTTCCACCTCCTGCCGCGCGACGACTGGCGGGTGATGCCGAGCACGCCCGAATATGGCGACATCGTCATCCCCGTCCATCCGACCCGCGACGAGGATTACATCAAGCGCGTCGTCGCCCTGCCCGGCGACACCATCGAGGTGCGCGGCGGGCAGATCGTCCTCAACGGCGTGCCTGTCCGCCGCGAGGTCGTGCCGCCGGTCCGCCTGCCCTTCGAACCCGATCTCATCTGCCAGGACGATGCCGGCGGCCACCCCTGCCTCGATGCCTACGAGCAGTTCCGCAAGACCGGCCCCGACGGGCGCGACTATTTCGACCCGCCGACCTGGCGCGAGACCTTCCCCAACGGCGCGACCTTCCTGACCATCGACTACATGGACCAGGAGCTCGACAATTTCGGCCCCTACCGGGTCCCGGACGACAGCGTCTTCGTGATGGGCGACAACCGCGACCTCTCCGCCGACAGCCGCGCCCCCGAACCGCGCGGGTTGGGCGGCGCGGTGCCGATGGCGAACATCGGCGGGCGCGCGGAGTTCATCACCTTCAGCCTCGACGGGTCGACGACCTGGAACCCGGCGACGTGGTTCTCGAGCCTGCGCGGCGACCGCGCCTGGACCACCCTGCGCCCCCCGATCGCCGAGGGCGCCGCGGCGCGCTGAGCCCAGGGATCGCGACACCATGGCCCGCAAGTTCCTCTACCTCGTCGCCGTGCTGATCGTCCTCGCCATCGCGGGGCGGATCGCCTGGGAGCTCTTCCAGAAGGAGTTCGCCGAGCTCGCGCTGGTGCCCTCCGCCGAGTTCGCGCCCGTCACGCCGCTGGAGGACAACGCCTACGAGGATGCCTCGCTGTGGTATTCGCGCCCCGGCATCGGCACCGCCGACCCGGCGCGCTGGCAGCCGACCTTTGCCGAGACCGGCGGCACCGCCGTCCCGGGCTCCCCGGCCACCCCGTCGCGGGCCTTCGCGGTGTTCTTCGTCCACCCCACGAGCTTCATCAACCGCTCGCGCTGGAACGCGCCGCTCGAGAACGGCGGCGATCCCGAGGCCGAACGCATCGCCCGCGTCTACCTGCGCGGCATGGCGAGCCCCTTTAACGCCGCGAGCGAGATCTGGGCCCCGCGCTACCGCCAGGCGACGATGGGCGCCTTCCTCACCACCGCGCCCGAGGGCCGGCAGGCAATCGAGGCCGCCTATGCCGATGTGCGCGAGGCCTTCCGCTACTTCCTCTCCACCGTCGCGCCGGGCACGCCGATCGTGCTCGCGGGCCACTCGCAGGGCGCGCTGCACCTCAAGCGCCTGCTCGCCGAGGAAGTGCGGGATACCCCCGTCGCGCAGCGGCTGGTGGCGGCCTACGTGATCGGCTGGCCGGTCTCGACGCTCCACGATCTGCCGGTGATCGGCCTGCCCGCCTGCGCCGCGCCGAACCAGACGGGCTGCGTCATCAGCTGGTCGAGCTTCGCCGAGCCCGCCGATCCGCGGCTGGTGCTCGACGCCTATGGCAGCACTCCCGCGCTCGACGGCCGGGCGCCGGGGAACGACCCGATGCTGTGCTCGAACCCGCTCACCGGCCTCATCGGCGGCAGCGCGCCCGCCAGCGCCAACCTCGGCACGCTGGTGCCCGAGGACAGCATGGAACAGGGCGAGCTCGTCCCCGGCCTCGTGCCCGCACGCTGCGACAACCGCGGCCTGCTGCTGATCGGCCCGCCGCCGCAGATGGGCTCCTACGTGCTGCCGGGCAACAACTACCACGTCTACGACCTCCCGCTGTTCTGGGCGAACACGCGGGCCGACGTGATCCGCCGGGTCGACGCATGGAACCCGGCGGCGCGCTGATTTTCGAGGACGCTCGGGCCTTCGGCGAGGCGCTGGGGGACGGGGGCGTGCTGCTCGGGCTCGACCTCGGCACCAAGACGATCGGCACCGCGACCTGCGACGCCGGCTGGCGCTTCGCCACCAACGGCACCACCATCCAGCGCGGCAAGTGGGGGCGCGACCGCGAGACGCTCGCGGCGCTGATCCGCAGCCGTTCGGTCAGGGGCATCGTCCTCGGCCTGCCGCGCAACATGGACGGCTCGGAAGGTCCCCGCGCACAGGCCAGCCGCGCCTATGCGAGGAACTGCGCCGAGGCCTTCGCCCTCCCCCTCCTCCTGTGGGACGAGCGCTGGTCGACCCAGGCCGCCGAGGCCGCGATGATCGGCCAGGACATGAGCCGCGCCAGGCGCGCCGCCGCGATCGACGCTCATGCCGCGGCGGTGATCCTGCAAGGAGCAATCGACCGGCTCGCAGGGGGCGTGCTGTAGCGCAAGCGCGGCGATGACCTCGCAAAAAGGGCGTTGCCTCTCCCGCGCCCGCGCCCCTATGCACCCCGCCATGAACACCCCCCCTGCCCGGTTCGACGCCCGCGAAGCCTCGCGGTGGTTCTTCCGCCACGGCCACACCGGATGGCTCGGCCTGCGCTTCGCCGACCAGGGCAAGAATTGGGTGGAGCTCGAACTGCCCTGGCGCGAGGACCTGCTCGGCGATGCCAGCCGCCCGGTGCTTGCCTCGGGGCCGATCATCAGCCTCATGGACATGGCGAGCGGCATGGCGATCTGGCAGACGCGCGGCACCTTCCAGCCGGTCGCGACACTCGACCTGCGGGTCGACTACCAGCGCCCCGCGCGCGAGCGGGCGAGCGTCAGGGGCCGGGTCGAGTGCTATCGCATCACCCGCTCGGCCGCCTTCGTGCGCGGGATCGCGCATGACGGCGACCCCGAGGACCCGGTCGCCCATGTCGCGGGCGTCTTCATGACCATCGGCGCCGATCCGCGCCAGGCGAACCCGGCGCTCGCGGGAGGCGGCGGCGATGACTGAGCCGCTGGAACTGCCCGCCTATGCCCGCTCGCTCGGCATCGCCTTCACCGGCGAGGAGGAGGCCGGGATGCCGGTGCTGACGGTCGATTTCGGCCCGATGGTGGAGGGCCGGCCGCAGCACTTCCACGGCGGGGCGACGGCGGGCCTGCTCGAGGCGGCGGGCTATGCCGCCCTGCGCACCGCGCTGCTCGCCGCCGGGCGCGATCCGCAGATGAAGCCGATCAACATCACCGTCCAGTACCTCGCCGCGGGCAAGTCCCGCGCGAGCTTCGCGGCAGGGCGGATCACCCGGCTGGGCCGGCGCAACGCGAACGTCACCGTCGAGGCGTGGCAGGACGAGCGCACCCGCCCGATCGCGACGGCGGTGATGAACATCCTGATGGTGTGATCGGCCTCTAAGGCGGAGGCGTAGGCGCCGCGGTCGGCTGCACCACCAGCCCGCCCTCGCCCACGCGCACCTCGACGGGCACGCCCGGCTGGGTGAGCGTCACCCCGCCGCCCTCGATTTGGATCTGCGCGCCGTCCGGGCCGACCGGGATCGCCTGCCCCTCGAGCACGTCGAGCGGCTGGACCGGCCCTTCGGGGTCGGGCGTGTCGTCCGCCGCCGGGGCGGGCGCGGCCTCGATCCTGAGCGCGCCGCGCATGAAATCGCGCCAGATGCGCGCCGGCACGCTCCCGCCGGTCACGCCCTTCAGCGGCGAGTTGTCGTCGTTGCCGACCCACACCCCCACCACGAGGTCGCCCGCATAGCCGACGAACAGCGCGTCGCGGTAATCCTGGGTCGTGCCGGTCTTGCCGAAATTGGGGATCGGCAGCGAGGCATTGCGCCCCGTCCCGCGGTTGATCGCGGCGCGCAGCATCTTCTCGAGGTCCGAATGCACGCGGCGCGACATGGAGCCCTTGCGGGTCGTCAGCCAGTCCCACCACCCCGGCTCGCCGCGCGGGAAGGCGTGGGGCTCGACCGGGTAGGCGTTGGCCGCGATCCCCGCATAGGCCGCGGTCAGTTCCATCAGCGTCATCGCCGAGGTGCCGAGCGCAAGGCTCGGGTCGCCCTCGGCCATCGGCGCGGTGATGCCGAGGCGGCGGGCGTTGCGGATCACCTTGTCGCTGCCGACCGCCTGCAACAGCCGCACCGCGGCGACGTTGCTCGACGAGGCGAAGGCATCCTCGAGCGTGATCTGGTCGGAATAGGACTCGCGCGCGTTCTTGGGGCGGTAGCTGCCCTGCGTGATCGGGGTGTTGGGGATGGTGTCCTCGGGCTCCCAGCCCTCCTCGAGCGCGGTGAGATAGACCAGCGTCTTGAAGGTCGAGCCCGGCTGGCGGCGCGCCTGGGTCGCGCGGTTGAAGGGCGACTTGGCGTAGTCGCGCCCGCCGACCATCGCCACCACCTCGCCGTTCCTGCGCATCGCCACCAAGGCAACCTGCGCGCCCCCGAGCGGCGCGCGCGCGACGATGCGGCCGGCGAGCGCCTGGAGCCGCGAATCCAGCGTCGTCGTCAGCACCGAGCGCGCGTAGCCCGCCTCCATCCCCTCGCGCGCCAGCGGCAGCGCCCAGTCGGCGAAGTAGGTGCCGGTCGGCAGGTTGTCGTCGCGGGTGCGCACGTCGATGCGCGGATCGGGGAGCGCGGCGGCCTCCGCCGGGGTGAGGTAGCCCGCCTCGACCATCGACCGGATGACGAGGTCCATGCGCTTCTTCGCCTTGTCGTAGTGCTTGGTCGGCGCGTAGCGCGAGGGCGCCTGCAGGAGTCCCGCGAGCATCGCCGCCTGCTCGGGCCGCAGCTTCTCGGGCTGGCGGTAGAAGTAGTGCAGGCTCGCGGCGCGAAGGCCATACTGGTTGTCGCCGAAATAGGCGTTGGAGAGGTAGCGTTCGAGGATCTCGTCCTTGGTCAGCCAGCTTTCGAGCCACAGCGCGATCAGCGCCTCGCGGGCCTTGCGGGTGAGCGACTGCTCGGGGGTGAGAAAGGTGAACTTCGCCAGCTGCTGGGTGATCGTCGAGCCGCCGCCATAGCCCGTCCACGCCGCCCGCGCGATGCCGCGCGGGTCGATGCCCCAGTGCGAATAGAACCGCCGGTCCTCGATGGCGAGGAAGGCCTCGACCACGTGGGGCGGCAGGTCCGCGACGCGGACCGGCGCCTCGACCACCGCCCCCTGCCGCGCGATCGGCGTGCCGTCGCTGGCGAGCAGCGTCACCTGCGGCGGGGCGATCGGCTCGAGGCTCTTGGAGAGCGGCGCGGTGAAGGTCAGCCAGCCGACCAGCAGCGCGAAAGTCGCGAGGAAGGCGAGCACGCCACGCCCCGTCCACCACAGCTTGGAGCGGCCCCGCCAGTAGTCGCGCTGCCACCACTTGCGCCGGCGCTTCTCCTCGGCCGCCAGCGCCTCGTCGACGAGGCCGAGCTTGGCGTCCCACTCGTCGAAGGCGGGCTTGCCGGACGGGCGCGGGCGCGGCGGGAGGTCGTCCTCGTCCTCGTCGTCGATGGGGCGCTGGCTCTCGTAGAGCGCGTAGAAGCCCGGCGGCGTGCCGTCCCCTGCACCCGCGTCGGCAGGGGCACGCGAGCCTTTCCAGAATCGGTCGAACAGCGCCATCGTGACGGCTGTATTACCAGCCTAGGACACTTGGGAGCAAGCGCGAGGTTAACGCTTCTTCGCCGCGCCCTCGGGCAGGTCTTCCCCAAACACCCGCTGGTAGTATTCGGCCACCAGCGTCCGCTCCGCCTCGTCGCACTTGTTGAGGAAGGAGAGGCGGAAGGCGAAGCCGACCGAGCCGAAGATCGCCGCGTTCTGCGCCCAGGTGATGACGGTGCGCGGGCTCATCACGGTCGAGATGTCGCCGCCGATGAAGCCCTGCCGGGTCAGCTCCGCGACCTTCACCATGTCGGCGATCAGCTTGTCGTCGGCCTGCGGGGTCTTGGACTTGACGATCTGCTGCTCGACCTCCGGCTTGAGGTAGTTGAGCGCCACGACGATGTTCCAGCGGTCCATCTGCGCCTGGTTGATCGCCTGCGTGCCGTGATAGAGCCCGCTGGTGTCCCCGAGGCCGACCGTGTTGGTGGTCGCGAAGAGCCGGAACCACGGGTTCGGCGTGATGACGCGGTTCTGGTCGAGAAGCGTCAGGCGCCCGTCGAACTCGAGCACGCGCTGGATCACGAACATCACGTCGGGGCGGCCCGCGTCGTATTCGTCGAAGGTCAGCGCCACGGGGTGCTGGAGCGCCCAAGGGAGGATGCCCTCCTTGAACTCGGTGACCTGCAAGCCGTCCTTAAGCACAATGGCGTCGCGCCCGACGAGGTCGATGCGGCTGATGTGCGCATCGAGGTTCACGCGCACGCTCGGCCAGTTGAGGCGGGCGGCGACCTGCTCGATATGGGTCGACTTGCCGGTGCCGTGGTAGCCCTGCACCATCACCCGCCGGTTGTGCGCGAAGCCGGCGAGGATCGCGAGCGTCGTGTCCGGATCGAAGACATAGGCGCCGTCGAGTTCGGGGACGTGCTCGTCGCGGGCGGAGAAGGCGGGGACCTGCCAGTCGACGTCGATGCCGAAGGTCTCGCGGACATCGACCATGGTGTCGGGCTGCATGGGCATGGCGTTGTCGCCGGCGACGGTGGAGCGGGAGGATGAGGTCATTGCGCTCGCGGGTTAACCGCCAAGGGCGCGACCTGCAAGCGGTGGATTGCCGCCCGATGCTGGCATTTTGGCGAGCGCGTCTTCCGCGCGCGGCCATCCTCCCTATATCTCCCGTCATGGCCGATCCCGTCGAATCGCTGCGCCTGAAGCTGGTCGCCCAGGTGCGCGGGGTGTTCCACGACGCGAGCAAGGGCCACACCCCCACGCCGCCCTCGGACGAGGCGCTGTTCGCCCGCGACACGCCGATCCGGCTGGTCCATGCCGACATCGTGGGGATGATGACCGGCGGGGTGCGCGCGCTGCTCTTGCAGATGCTCCACGCTCATGCACTTCAGGGCGTGCTCGACCATTCGAACTTCCGCGAGGACATGCACGGGCGGTTGCAGCGCACCGCGCGCTTCATCGCGGTGACGACCTTCGGGCACCGCGACGAGGCGATGAAGGCGATCGACCGCGTGAACCGCATCCATGCCAAGGTCGGCGGCGAGCTTCCCGACGGCACGCCCTATGCCGCGACCAATCCGCGCACCCTTGCCTGGGTCCACGTCACCGAGGCGCAGAGCTTCCTGGCGGGCTACCTGCGCCACGTGCGCCCCTCGATGCCGGTGGCCGAGCAGGACGAGTACTACCGCCAGTTCGCCGTCATCGCCCGCGCGCTCGGGGCCGATCCGGTGCCCGAGACCCGCGCCGAGGCGGAGCGGATCTTCCGCGAGCTGCGCCACGATCTTGCCACCTCGCGCGAGGCGCGGGAGGTCGCGCAACTGGTGCTCTCGCAGCGGCCGCCGGGCACGCCGCTCGCGGTGCAGACGATGATCACCGCCGATGCCGTCGCCATGCTGCCCGACTGGGCGCGCGCGATGCTCGGCCTCCAGCGCCCGGTGCTGACCGCCCTCCCCGCGCGCGCGGCGACCTGGGGCATGGGGCGGACGCTGCGCTGGGCCTTCCGCCAAAATTGATAAAGCGCCCCGCGCCGCGCCTGCTATGTCTGCCCGCGGAGGGAGAGACATCATGTACGTTCAGGGATTCGTGCTCGCCGTGCCCGAGGGCAACAAGGACGCCTACCGCGAGGTGGCCGAGAAGTTCTGGCACATCATGAAGGACTACGGCGCCACCGCGCAGGTCGAATGCTGGGAGGCCGACGTCCAGGACGGCACCACCACCGACTTCCGCAGGGCGGTGAAGGCCGAGGAGGGCGAGAAGATCGTGTTCTCGTGGGTCACATGGCCCGACCGCGCGACCGCCGATGCCAGCCACGAGAAGCTGATGGCCGACCCGCGCATGGCCGAGCAGTTCGGCAACGCCGACGGCAGCGACATGCCCTTCGACGGCAAGCGCATGATCTTCGGCGGGTTCGAGCCGATCGTCTGGCAGGAGGCCTGAAGCATGGCCGAGTTCACCTTCTACACCGTCGCCATGAGCCGCGGACAGATGTCGCGCTGGGCGCTGCACGAGGCGGGCGCGGATTACGAGCAGGTCGTGATGGACTGGGACACCCGCCCGGCGAGCTATCGCGAGATCAACCCGATGAACAAGGTGCCCTCGCTGGTGCATCATCATGGCGGCCACGACCACGTCGTCACCGAGGCGCCGGCGATCAACCACTACCTCGCCGAAACCCACCCGCAGAAGGGCCTGCTGCCCGACGCGCACGAGAAGGCGGCCTATTTCCGCTGGCTGTTCTTCGCCGCGGGGCCGCTCGAACAGGCGGTGGTCGCGCAGGCGATGGGGTGGGAGGTGCCCGAGGGCAGGACCGGCATGGCGGGCTTCGGCAGCCTCGCGCTGACCATCGATGCCCTCGACCAGTGGCTCTCGGCCAACGACTTCATCGCCGGCAGCCGCTTCACCATGGCCGACACCTATGTGGGCAGCCAGTTCGTGTGGGGCCTGAGGTTCGGCTCGATCCCCGAGCGGCCCGCCTTCCAGGCCTATGTCGAGCGCATCACCCAGCGCCCCGCCTATGCCGAGGCGAACGCGATCGACGCCGCGCTGATCAAGGCGGCAGCGTCATGAGGGTCTCGAGCGCGCTGATGCACATGCGGAGGATCGACCACGCCCCGATCGCGGCTGTCATTGCGGGGGATGTGCGATGAAGGAACTCTCGGTCTCACGCTATATCGCCGCCCCGCCCGCGGCGGTGTGGGATGCGATGGTCAACCGGCAGGAAGAATGGTGGTGCCCGCGCCCGTGGCGGGTCGAGATCGTCGCCCAGGACCGCTTTCCCGGCGGGCGCAGCGCGATGATCATGCGCGGGCCCGATGGCGAGGAAATGCCGCAGGAAGGCATCATGCTGGCCTGGGACGAAGGTCGCCGCTTCGCCTCGACCGATGCCATCGTCGGCGATCTCGAGCCGGCGGAGCCCTTCATGATCGGCATCTGGGAGATCGAGCCGGAAGGCGAAGGCACGCGCTACACCGCCCGCGCGCGTCACTGGTCCGACGAGGCGCGCCGGCAGCACGAGGAGATGGGCTTCGTGCAGGGCTGGGAGGCCTGCGCGGCACAACTGGCCGACCTGTGCGAGGGGCGCTGATCAGGCGAAGGCCGCGCTTTTCTTCAGGAGCTGGTAGGCGTCGACCACGGCGGTGAGCTGCGCCTCGTGCTTGCGGTCGCCGCCGTTGCGGTCGGGATGGTAGCGGCGCACCAGTTCCGAATAGCGGCGCCTGAGCCGCGTGCGGTCGGTGTCGGAGCCGAGGCCCATGACCTCCAGCGCCTGCGCCTCCTCGCGGCTGAAGCGCGCGTCGAAGGCGGCCGCGCGGGCCCGGCCCTCCGCCGCGCCGCGGATGCCGCGCGCGCGGGCGGCGATGGCGTCCAGGGGATCGGCATAGTCCGCCCAGCGCGGCGTGTCGGCGATCCCGGCGGTCGGGCGGAACACCCGGCTCTCGGTCTGCCACCCGGCGATGGGGGACTGGGCGCGCAGGATCTCCTCGGCGCTCATGCCCTCGAACCAGTCGTAGCCGGCGTTGAACTCGCGCACGTGCTGGAGGCAGAACCAGCGCCATTCGCCCGGCCCGTCGAAGCCGTGGGGGCGCCGCCCGGGCGCGCGGAACTCGCCCGCCTCGCGGCAGCCGGGCGCCTCGCAGCGCCGCCCTGTGCTCTCGACGCGGCCGTGGAATCGTGGTGAAGGCATAGGCGGGCAAGAATGGCGACTGGGCCCGCGAGTTCCAAGCCCGATCGCCCGCGAAACCGATGCAAAGAAGGAAAGTCGTGATGAGTGTCGCCGAGGAAATGCACCGCCTCCTGACCGAGGCCTTCGCCCCCACCCGCCTCGCCATCGTCAACGACAGCGCGAAGCACTCAGGGCACATGGGCGACGACGGTTCAGGCGAGAGCCACTTCACCGTCGAGATTGAGGCCGAGGCGTTCCGCAGCATGAACCGCCTCGCCCGCCAGCGCGCGGTGATCGCGGCGCTCGGCGACATCGTCGGCCAGCGGGTGCACGCGGTGGCCATTAAGGCGGGCGTGCCGGGCGAAGGGGCGACGGCGTGACGCTCAACCCGGCCCTGCGCCTGCGCCGCGCGGCGCGGATCATCGTGCTCGACGCGCAAGGCCGGGTACTGCTGTTCCGCTACGACGTGCCGGGCCGCGCGCCCTTCTGGGTCACCGTGGGCGGCGAGTGCGAGCCGGAGGAAAGCTTCGCCGAGGCGGCGCGGCGCGAGCTATTCGAGGAGACCGGGATCGTCGCCGACCCCGGCCCCGAGATCGCGCGCATGACGCCCGAGTTCGTGACCGTCGAGGGCGAGCCGGTGCAGGCCGACGAACGCTTCTTCCTCGTCCGCGTCGAGGGCGCCGCCGTCGATATCTCGGGTCACACCGAGCTGGAACGGGCGCTGATGACGCAGCACCGCTGGTTCGCGCTCGACGAACTCGACGGCTGGCCGGAGGCGGTGTTCCCGATGAACCTCGCCGCGATGATCCGGTCCCATATCGCAACCTGATTGCGCGGCGCGGGCCCGCCCGCTACCTCTCCCCGTCAAAGGGAGAGAGACAGCATGGACTACAGCGGCAAGGTCGCCTGGATCACCGGCGCATCCTCGGGCATCGGCGCGGCGCTGGCGCGCGAGCTGGCGGCGCGGGGGGCGCACGTGGTGCTATCGGGTCGGGCCGAGGCGCGGCTGGCGGAGGTGGCGCAGGACTGCGGCGAGACGCTGATCCTCGCCTTCGACGTGCGCGACGAGGCAGCCCTCGCCGGGGCCACGCAGAAGGCCATCGCCTGGAAGGGCGGCGTCGACATCGCTGTCGCCAACGCGGGCATCTCGCAGAGGAGCCGCGCGCTCAAGACCTCGATGCAGGTCTACCGCGACATCATTCAAATTGACCTCCTCGCCCAGATCGCCTTCACGCAGGGGCTGATCGGCCACATGGCGGAGCGCGGATCGGGAGCGCTCGGCTTCATCTCCTCCATCGCCGGCAAGGTCGGCGTGCCGATGCGCACCGCCTATTCCGCCGCCAAGTTCGGGCTGGCGGGCTATGCCGATGCGCTGCGGGGCGAGCTTTCGATCAACGGCGTCTCGGTCCACACCATCTACCCCGGCTCGGTCGCGACCAACGTCTCGCGCAACGCGCTGACCGCCGAGGGCTCGCCGCGCGGCCGCTCCGACAAGGCGATCGACGAGGGCATTCCCGCCGATGCGGCGGCCCGCCAGATGCTCGACGGCATCGCGGCAGGCACGCGCGAGATCATCGTCGCGGAAGGCATGGAGCTGGCGATGGGCGAGGCGCGGCGCACGCCCGATGCCCTCTTCGACCAGATCGCGGGCATGGTCGCCAATGGCTACATGGACAAGCTGGAGCAGCAGTGATGAGTTTCGACTTGAAGCGCGTGGCGCTCCCCAATGGCATCCACCTCGACATCGTCGACGAGGGGCCGACCGACGCCCCGGCGCTGATCTTCCTCCACGGCTTTCCCGAGAGCCACCGGACGTGGCGGCACCAGATCCGGCATTTCTCCGACCGCTTCCGCTGCATCGCCCCCGATCAGCGCGGCTATCGCGGGTCCTCGAAGCCGCAGGAGGTCGCCGCCTACACGCCCGACAAGCTGATCGGCGACGTCTTCCTGCTGGCGGACACGCTGGGGATCGCGCAGTTCACCATCGTCGGCCACGACTGGGGCGGCGCGCTGGCGTGGGGCGTGGCGCTCGCGGGGCAGCACACGCGGGTGACCCGCGCGGTGATCGCCAACGCGCCGCATCCGGCGATCTTCCAGAAGCTGCTCTACACCAACGAGGTGCAGCGCGCGGCGAGCCAGTACATCCGCGGCTTCCGCGACCCCGCCAACGACGCGCTGGTCAAGGAGCACGGGCTCACCGGCCTGCTGCTGAAGGAGGTGAAGTGGGACCGCCCCTCGGCGATGGAGCCCGAGGAGCGCGATCAGCTGCTGCGCGACTGGCAGAACCGCGACGCGGCCTTCGGGATGCTCAACTACTACCGCGCGAGCCCGATCGACGTCCCGCCGATGGACGCGCCCTTCGCGATCCCCCACGGCTACACACCGCCGGCCCTGCCGAAGCTGACGATCCCGACGCTGGTGATCTGGGCATTGGACGACCTCGCCCTGCCGCCTGAGAACCTCGAGGGGCTGGAGGAGATCATCGAACCCTTGACCCTCGTGAAGGTGCCGGACTGCGGGCATTTCGTGCCGTGGGAGGCGCCCGAGGCGGTGAATGCCGCGATGGAGGATTTTCTCGCGGGCTAAGGCGCGATCCACTGGATGTCCGCGCCGTGGGGGTGCGACCAGGCGAGCTGCGCCGCCTCGCCCCCACCGGGCCAGTGGCGCACCGTCAGGGCGTGGCGATGGACGGTGCGGTCGGCCTCGACCTTGACCCAGGCGAGCGGGCGCTCGGGTGTCGCCTTCGCGCCCGCGGCCTCCATCGCGGCCGTGACGCGGGCCTGCTGGTCTTGCGGGACATATTGCCAGACGATCGAGTGCATCAGCACCCGCGTGGTGGCGCTCGCCTGCCGCTTCGCGAGCTCGGCCTCCACGAAGTCGGCGGCATTGGCGCGGACCAGATCGGGGCGGCGCTCGGACGCAGCGCGGATCGCGGCGTCCATGCGCTCGAAGCGGATCGTGTGCTCCGGCCAGATGTAAGCCCTGAGCCGCAAGGCCTGTGCAGGGTCGGTGAGGGCGACCGGAGCAACGTCGCAGCCACGGGTGTTGACGATCTCAATGGTGCGAGAGGGCGGCGGGGGGCCGTGCCACTCCGGCTTGAACTCCATAACCGGCGCCTCCGGCCCGACCACCACCCCGCCGAGGTCGTAGCGGTAGCGATCCAGCATCAGGTTGATCCCCGCGCTCGACCCGATCTCGAGGCACTGGAACCGCGCCGGGAGCCCCCGCTCCGCCAGCCAAAGCATCGCGGCGATGAAGTTGGCCGAGCGCCCCGCCTCGTTGGTTTGCGGCGGCCCGTCTAGCCACGGCAGCAGCGCCGCCTGGTGCGACGTCATGACGCCGCCGATCACCGCCGCATCCTCCGCCGCCTCGCCCGCGTAGATCGGCGCGAGCTCGGGCGCCGCGCCCGAGAGGTGCAGCGCGTGCAGCCCGCCGGCGACCCGCAGCGGCAGGGCGTCGGCGAGCGGCGCGCCCGGCCAGTCGCGGATCGCCCGCGCCACCGCGCCGGAGCCGCCGCCCGCCACCGCCGCGGCGATCCCCGCCACCACCCGCGCGGTGATCGGCGCGCCGCCCGCGGTGCAATAGGCGACCTGGTTCGCGAAGGCGGTCGCCACCGCCCCCTCCCCGCGCGTGTTCATGTCGACGAATTCATAGGCCGGCCGCGGCGCGCCCCGGTGGTCCGAAACACCCATTCCCATTGCCCTTTCCGCCTCCCGGCCCTAAGTGCCCGGCCCATCATGACCGCGAGCGGCATCCACCACAATCCCGGGCAGCTGACCTTCGCTGTCCCCAAGGGGCGCATCCTCGACGAGGCGCTGCCGGTGATGGCGCGCGCCGGGGTCGAACCCGACGCCGAGTTCCACGACCCCAGGAGCCGCGCCCTCGCCTTTGCGACCACCCGGCCCGACATGCGAATCATCCGCGTGCGCGCCTTCGATGTCGCGACTTTCGTCGCCCACGGCGCGGCGCAGGTCGGGATCGTCGGCTCGGACGTGATCGAGGAGTTCGACTACGCCGATCTCTACGCGCCCGTGGACCTCGGCATCGGCCTGTGCCGCCTCTCGGTCGCGCGCCTCGCCAGCGACGCGGAGGAACCCGCCGGGGCCAGCCACCTGCGCGTCGCGACCAAGTATCCCAGCCTCACCCGCCGCCACTTCGAGGCCGCCGGGGTGCAGGCCGAGTGCGTGAAGCTCAACGGCGCGATGGAGCTCGCCCCCTCGCTCGGCCTCGCCCGCCGGATCGTCGACCTCGTCTCGACCGGCACGACCCTGCGCGAGAACGGGCTGGTCGAGACCGCGACGATCCTCGAGATTTCCGCGCGCCTCATCGTCAACCGCACCGCGCTCAAGACCGACCGCCGCGTCGCCGCGCTGGTCGACGCCTTCCGCCGCGAGGCCGAGGCGCGCGAGCAGAAGGCCTGCGCCGCCGCATGATCGCCATGCTCTCCACGCAGGACCCCGATTTCGCGGCGCGCTTCGAGCGCATCGTCGAGGCGCGGCGCGAATCCGACAGCGATGTCGCAGGGCAGGTCACCGACATCCTGCGCACGGTGAAGCTGCGCGGCGATGCGGCGCTGGTGGATTACACCCAGCGCTTCGATTCCTACGCGCTGGCGCAGGACGCCGACTGGCAGATTTCGCGCGAGACCTGCGAGGCGGCCTACAAGGACCTCGCCCCCGACCTGCGCGAGGCGCTGGAGCTCGCTGCGGCGCGCATTCGCGCCTATCACGAGGCGCAGCTCCCGCAGGACCGCGACTATGTCGACGCGGCCGGCGTGCGCCTCGGCGCGATCTGGCGGCCGGTGGACGCGGCCGGGCTCTATGTCCCGGGCGGCCGGGCGGCCTATCCCTCCTCGCTGCTGATGAACGCCATCCCCGCGCGCGTCGCGGGGGTTGAGCGGCTGACGATCATGACCCCGACGCCGCGCGGCGAGGTCAACCCGCTGGTGCTCGCCGCCGCCCATGTCGTCGGGGTCGACGAAATCTGGCGCATCGGGGGCGCGCAGGCGGTGGGCGCGATCGCCTATGGCACGCAGCGCATCCGCCCGGTGGACGTCATCACCGGCCCCGGCAATGCCTGGGTCGCCGAGGCCAAGCGCCAACTCTACGGCGTGGTCGGGATCGACATGGTCGCGGGCCCCTCGGAGATCCTCGTGATCGCCGACGGGAACAACGATCCCGACTGGATCGCCGCCGACCTCCTCAGCCAAGCCGAGCACGACCCCACCTCGCAATCGATCCTCATCACCGACAGCGAGGCCTTCGCGCGGCAGGTCGAGGACTGCGTCGATCTCCAGATCGCCCAGCTTGCGACCGCCAAGACCGCGAAGGCGAGCTGGGAGGCGCACGGGGTGCTGATCGTGGTGGACGATCTTCTCGCGGAAGGCCCCGCCCTCGCCAACCGCCTCGCCGCCGAGCACGTGGAGCTGGCGGTCGACGATCCCGAGCCCTACCTCAAGGCGATCCGCCATGCGGGGAGCATCTTCCTCGGCCGGATGACGCCCGAGGCGATCGGCGATTACGTCGCCGGGCCCAACCACGTGCTGCCCACCGGGCGCCGGGCGCGCTTTTCCAGCGGGCTCTCGGTGCTCGACTTCATGAAGCGCACCAGCTTCCTCGGCCTCGACGAGGCCTCCTTCGCCGCCATCGGCCCCGCCGCCGCGACCCTCGCCCGTGCCGAGGGGCTTCCGGCCCACGCGAAGTCCGTAGAACTGAGAATCCGATGAACACGCCCCAACGTTCGCAGGCCCGTTCGGCCGCGCGGCTCGCCGCCGTCCAGGCGCTCTACCAGCAGCACATGGAGGGCACCGCGCTTGCCCGCCTGCTCGACGAGTTCCACCAGCACCGCCTCGGGCGCGACATCGACGAGGACGCCTTCGGCGATGCCGAATATGCCGAGGCCGAGGTGCCCTTCTTCGACGACGTGGTGCGCGGCGTGGATGCGCGGCGCGAGGAGATCGACGCGCTGGTGGCGAAGAAGCTCGCGAGCGGGTGGAGCATCGCGCGGCTCGACAAGGCGATGCTCCAGGTGCTGCGCGCCGGCACCTACGAGCTGCTGGCGCGCGCCGACGTGCCGGCGCCGGTCGCGATCAACGAATATGTCGAGGTGGCCAAGGCCTTCTTCGACGACGGGCAGGCGAAGTTCGTGAACGGCATTCTGGATGCGGTGGCGAAAGAGGCGCGGGGTTAAAAACTAGAACCGTTCGGGCTGAGCTTGTCGAAGCCCCGCAATTCTTCTTTCTTTCGAAACTGAAGAAGAACGGCCCTTCGACAAGCTCAGGGCGAACGGGATATTGGTTCCGAGGCATGACCGAACCGGATTTCATCGCCGCCTTGCGCCACCTGCCGCTCCACCCCGGCGCGCGCGGCCTGATGGACGATTGCGCCGTCCTCACCTTAAGCTCCGAAACGCTCGTCATCACCCACGACATGATGGTCGAGGGCACCCATTTCCGCGCCGGGGCCGACATGGCCGACGTCGCCTGGAAGCTGGTCGCGACCAACCTCTCGGACCTCGCCGCCAAGGGCGCGGCGCCGGTGGGAGTGCTGCTCGGGCACATGCTGGGGGAGGAAGACGCGCGCTTTCTCAAGGGGTTGGACGAGGCGCTGACCGCCTTCGCGGCGCCGCTCCTCGGGGGCGACACGGTCGCGGGCCAGGGCGCGCGCGCCCTCGGCTTGACGGCCATCGGGCGGGCGACCCACACCCCCGTCCCCTCGCGCAGCGGCGCCCGGGACGGCGACGGGGTGTGGCTCACCGGCCTCGTCGGCCGCGCGATGCTGGGCTTCGAGGGCGATCCCGCCCACCGCGCCGCCTTCGACCGCCCGGTCCCGCGCCTCGCCGAGGGGCAGGCGCTCGCCCCCCTCGTGACCGCGATGATGGACGTCTCCGACGGCCTGCTGCTCGACGCCTTCCGCCTCGCCGAGGCGAGCGGGGTGACCCTCGCGCTCGATCCGTTGGCGATCCCCTGCGCCGATCCCACGCGGGCGGCCGCGTGCCTGCGCTGGGGCGACGATTACGAGCTGCTCTTCACCGCCCCGCCCGGCGCCGCCCTGCCGGTGCCCGCGCACCGGATCGGCACCGTCACCGCCCGCGCCGCCGCCCCGCTCCTCCTCGGCGGCGAGCCGCTCGCCGACCCCGCGCACCTCGGCTACCGCCACGGCTGACCCGGCGCGCAAGGCGCAAGCCTCGCAAAACTGCTGAAACCGGCGCAAAAGCGCGCCTTTGGTGTCGTGCGAGGCTTGCCAGCCTTTGGCGAACCCCTATGACTGTGCCCCCTGCGCCCGGGATCAAAGAGGCGCGTGCACCCCGCCAGAGGGGCTGCAACATAAGAACGAGAGGGGATTGCTCGTGAATCTATTGCTCATTTCGATTGGGCTGGGGGTGCTTGCCATCATCTACGGCATCATCACCAGCAGCCAGGTGCTCAGCGCGAGCCCCGGCAATGCGCGCATGCAGGAAATCGCCGCCGCCATCCAGGAAGGCGCGCAGGCCTATCTCAACCGTCAATACACCACCATCGGCATCGTCGGGATCGTCGTTGCCGCGATCGTCGCCTTCGCGCTCGGGACCACGGCGGCAATCGGCTTCGTCACCGGCGCGGTGCTCTCGGGCGTCGCGGGCTATATCGGCATGAACATCTCGGTGCGCGCCAACGTGCGCACCGCCGAGGCGGCCAGCACCGGATTGCAGGCGGGCCTCACCCTCGCCTTCCGCGCGGGCGCGATCACCGGCATGCTGGTCGCGGGCCTCGCGCTCCTCGCCATCGCGGTGTTCTTCTACGTCATGGTCGGGCCGATGGGCCTCACCCCGGCGAGCCGCACCGTCATCGACGGCCTCGTCGGCCTTGCCTTCGGCGCCTCGCTGATCTCGATCTTCGCGCGCCTCGGCGGCGGGATCTTCACCAAGGCGGCGGACGTCGGCGCGGACCTCGTCGGCAAGGTCGAGGCGGGCATCCCCGAGGATGACCCCCGCAACCCCGCCGTGATCGCGGACAATGTCGGCGACAACGTGGGCGACTGCGCGGGCATGGCCGCGGACCTGTTCGAGACCTATGTCGTCACCGTCGGCGCCACCATGGTGCTGACCGCGCTGCTCCTCACGGGCCTCGGCGATCTTTTGCTGCCGATGATGGCGCTCCCGCTGCTGATCGGCGGCGTGTGCATCGTCACCTCGATCCTCGGCACCTATTTCGTGCGCCTCGGGGGCGGAACCAACGTGATGGGGGCCATGTACAAGGGCTTCATCGTCACCGCCGTCACGTCCATACCGGCGATCTACGCGGTGATGGCCGTCGCGCTGGGCGACATGGGCGCGGTGATCGGCGCGACCAACGAAACCGTGACCGAAGCCTTCGATCCGGTCACGGGGCGCGCGGTGGTTCAGGAAACGGTCGCCCTCGGCTTCACCGGCATGAGCCTGTTCTACTGCGCCCTGCTCGGCCTTGCCATCACCGGCCTCATCATCTGGATCACCGAGTACTACACCGGCACCAAGTACCGCCCGGTGCGCTCGATCGCCAAGGCCTCGGAGACCGGCCACGGCACCAACGTGATCCAGGGCCTCGCGATCAGCCTCGAAGCGACCGCGCTGCCGACGCTGGTGATCGTCGCGGGGATCATCATCGCCTACGGGCTCGCCGGCCTTATGGGCATCGCCTACGCGGCGACCGCGATGCTGGCGCTCGCGGGCATGGTCGTGGCGCTCGACGCCTATGGCCCGGTCACCGACAACGCCGGGGGCATCGCCGAGATGTCGGGTCTGGACGATAGCGTGCGCGAGAAGACCGACCTCCTCGACGCGGTCGGCAACACCACCAAGGCCGTGACCAAGGGCTATGCCATCGGTTCGGCGGGCCTCGGTGCGCTGGTGCTCTTCGCGGCCTACACGACGGACCTTCGGACCTTCTTCCCGACGGCCGACGTGGACTTCAGCCTCGAGAACCCCTTCGTGATCGTCGGCCTGCTGCTGGGCGCGCTGCTGCCCTACCTGTTCGGGGCGATGGGCATGACCGCGGTCGGCCGTGCCGCGGGCGACGTGGTGGTGGACGTGCGCGAGCAGTTCCGCACCAATCCCGGCATCATGGAAGGGACCTCCAAGCCCGACTATGCCCGCACCGTCGACCTCGTGACGAAGGCGGCAATCAAGGAGATGATCATCCCTTCGCTGCTGCCAGTGCTGGCGCCGGTGGTGGTGTACTTCGTCATCACGGGGATCGCGGGGCAGGACAACGGCTTCGCGGCGCTCGGCGCGCTGCTGCTCGGCGTGATCGTCGGCGGGCTGTTCGTCGCGCTCTCGATGACCGCCGGCGGCGGGGCGTGGGACAACGCCAAGAAGTACATCGAAGACGGCCATCACGGCGGCAAAGGTTCCGAAGCCCACAAGGCCGCAGTGACGGGCGACACGGTCGGCGATCCCTACAAGGACACTGCCGGTCCGGCGGTGAACCCGATGATCAAGATCACCAACATCGTCGCCCTGCTGCTGCTCGCGGCGCTGGCGCACGGGGCGGCATAACCGCCCCATCCGGTGAAATGCCACACCCCGCCGGGCGCGATCCCGGCGGGGTTTTTCTTTGCTCTCGCTGCGCCCTTGCCCCGCATCGCGCCGGGATTGACGCGCGCGTAAAGCCGCAGCATGGCCTCGCGCCATGAGTGACACACCCGACAATGCCGAGCCGGTCGCGGGCCTCGTGCGCCTGCTCACGGTCGCAAAGCGCGCCGCCGACGTCTATGCCGGGCCGCCGCAGACCGACGGGATCGGGCGCGTGTTCGGCGGGCAGGTGCTCGCCCAGGCGCTCCAGGCGGCGCAAGGCACCGTCACCGACGGCAAGCGCGCCCATTCGCTCCACGCCTATTTCCTGCGCGGCGGGCGCGAGGGGTCGCCGATCGAATATCGCATCGAACGCGATTTCGACGGCAGGAGCTTCGCCAACCGCCGGGTGGTGGCGGCGCAGGAGAACGAGGAGGGCATCGCCGTGCCGATCCTCAATCTCACCGCCAGCTTCCAGCAGCCGGAGGACGGCCTCGAGCACATCGATTCCCCGATGCCCGAGGTCGCCCGGCCCGACGACCTTCGCCCCGACATGGAGCTGCGCCGCGAGATCGCCGACCATTGGGGCGACAGGCTCAGCGATACCCAGCGCCGCATGATGCTGCGCCCCCGCCCGATCGAGATGCGCACCATCGACCGCCTGCACTGGATGAGCCGCGAGCCCCAGGCCCCCCGCGCCCACACGTGGTTCCGGGTCGCCGCGCCGATCGCGGGCGAGGCCGATACGCCCGAACTCCACCGCGCGATCATCACCTATGCCAGCGACTACACCTTGCTCGGCACCAGCGCCCTGCCGCATGGCCTCAGCTGGATGCGCAACGAGCTGGTCGGCGCGAGCCTCGACCACGCGATCTGGTTCCACCGCGACGCGCGCGCCGACGAGTGGCTGCTCTACGCCACCGACGCGCCGTGGTCGGGCGGCGGGCGCGGCTTCAACCGTGGGCGGATCTTCAATCTCGCCGGCGAGCTCGTGGCGAGCGTCGCGCAGGAAGGCATGATGCGCCGCCGGGTGAAGGGCACGCCCCCCGCATCGTAACGCCTCCTCAACCGCCTCGGCCTACATCTGCGCGTGGAGGTGGCGATGCTCGACCCGGCGACACGCGAATACTGGATCATCGACTGGCTGAAGCGGCACGGCCCGGCGGAGTGGCACGGCTATGTCGAGCGCCACCATTGGGACGGCGAGAACACCGCGCCCCTCGAGTGGATCGTCAGCCAGCCGGACTGCGACGCCGCGACGGCTCTGACGATCTTCTGGATGGCGGAGCCCGACTACTACCTCGACGGCGAGCACGATCACGACCCCGTTGCGCAGCTCCTGCTGGCGATCGCCGCGCGCTGGCAAGGCGAGGGCTTCCCGCGCCAACGCTTCGCCTTCGACGATGGGTTCCCCGAGATACTGGAGCGCATCAACGCCGGGCCGCACAAGCTGCCCGCCTCGTCGGCCGAACCGATCGACGGTGAAGAGAACTTCACCTGGTTCAACGCCTTGCCCGCGGAGATCGACATCGCCTGGCACCGCGCCAACGGCCGCGCGCCTCCAGCGCACCTTCTCGCAACCCAAGCCGCGCCGCGATCCGTGGCGGAGCGCCCCGGGCGGATCGGCAGGGAGGACGCTGCGAGGGTGTGGGCGGCCTTGGGGCCGAGCAGCGCCTTCCGGCCGGTCGGCACACCCTCGCCCGCCGCGCCAAGCGGCGTGTTCGGGCGGCTGAGGCGGTGGCTCGATCCGAACGCCTAGTGCGCGAGCAGCACCGGCATCTGCGGCTCGCTCAGCATGTGCCGCGTGACGCCGCCGAGCACCAGCTCCGCCAGCCGCGAGTGGCCATAGGCGCCCATCACCAGCAGCGAGGCCTCGCGCAGCTGCGCGGCCGAGAAGAGGGTGTCGGCGATCTTCGCCTCGCCGCGGGGGATCTCGACCATCTCGCAGCCGATGCCGTGCCGCGCGAGATACTTCGCGCCCTCGGTCGAAGGCAGTTCGGAGCGCGCGGTCGCATCAGGCTCGACCACGCTCACGAGCGTCACCTTGCAGGAACAGGCCAGCAGCGGGACCGCGGCGCGCAGCGCGTTGGCGGCCTCGGCCGAGCCGTTCCAGGCGACCAGCATCGGCGCGCCGACATCGAAGCTGCGGGCGCCCTCGGGCACCACCAGCACGGGCACCTTGGCCCGGGTCACCACGTCGCCGACCAGCGCCGAGGGCCCGCGCCCGTCGCTCCCTGCCTCGGCCGGGCCGAGGATGACGACGTCGGCGAGCGGCGAGGCTTCCAGCAGGCGCTGCGCCGCCACGCCGTATTCGAAGCGCCAGTCGAAGGGCACGCCCTCGTTCGCGAGCTCCCGTTCGGTCTCCTCGCGCAGCTTCTCGGCGTTCTCGCGGATCACCGGCATCGCCGCCGCGATGGCCGAGCCGTAGAAGTCGCCGGGCATGAAGATGTCGTAGCTCACCGCCTGCAGGCAGGTGATGTGGCCGTTGGTCGCGCGGGCGAGGTCGAGCGCGACCTGCAGGCGCGCCGGCATCGCCTTGTCGTGATCGATGTGCAGCAGAATCGATTTCATGGCCTGTCTCCCGTTGATGGAGGGGATTATCCGCGCCGGCGCATAAGCCAGCCTTGATCGGGATCAATTTTGCCGCGCGCCCTGCCCGCTTGCCAGCCCCCGCCCTCTCGCGCATCTTGCGCACGGAGAGGGAGAGACCCATGCAGATCACGCGCCACCCGCCGATCCGGACCTCGCTGGAGCCGTCGAACCACCCCTATCTCACCGGGCCGTGGACGCCGCTGCACGAGGAGGTCGACGTCGCCGAGCTGCCGGTGATCGCGGGCGCGATCCCCGAGGACATCGACGGCATCTACCTCAGGAACACCGAGAACCAGGTGCATCAGCCCCTCGGACGGCATCATCCCTTTGATGGCGACGCGATGATCCACCAGGTCAACATCAGCGGCGGCAGGGCGAGCTACCGCAACCGCTTCGTGCGCACCCACTGCTTCGAGGCCGAGCAGATCGCCGGTCGCTCGCTCTGGGGCGGGCTGATGGACCCGTGGGGCACGAGCGTTCGGCCGGGCTTCGGCGCGCATGGCGGCCTCAAGGACACGGGCTCGACCGACATCATCGTCCATGCCGGCACGGCCTATGCCACGCTCTACCAGTGCGGCGAGGCCTGGATGCTCGATCCCGTCACGCTGGCGAGCCGCGGCAAGGCGCCCTGGGTGCCCCTGGACGGCATCTCGGCCCATCCCAAGGTCGACGAGGCGACGGGCGAGCTGATGTTCTTCAACTACTCCAAGCACCCGCCTTTCATGCACTACGGCGTGGTCGACCGCAGCGGCGCGCTGGTCCACTATGTCCCCGTCCCCCTGCCGGGGCCGCGCCTGCCGCACGACATGGCGATCACGCCGAACTGGTCGATCCTCAACGACATGCCGCTGTTCTGGGACGAGGAGCTGCTCGGGCGCAACATCCACGCCGCGCGCCTGCACGAGGGCCTGCCGACCCGCTTCGCCCTCATCCCGCGCCGCGGCGGCCCGCAGGAGATCCGCTGGTTCGAGGCCGAGCCGACCTACGTGCTCCACTGGACCAATGCCTGGGAGGAAGGCGACGAGGTCGTGCTCGAGGGCTATCACCAGGCCAGGCCCATGCCCGACCCGCTCGAGGAGATGGGCCGCTACAGCCACATGATGGCCTATGTCGACGAGCACTCCTTCCAGAGCCGGCTGCACCGCTGGCGCTTCAACCTCAGGACGGGCGAGACCCGCGAGGAGCGCCTGTCGGAGCGGATCGTCGAGTTCGGGATGATCAACCCGCGCTTCGCCATGCGGAAGAGCCGCTATGTCTGGTCGACCACCACCCGACCCGGCTGGTTCCTGTTCAACGGCTATGTGCGGCACGACACCGAGACGGGCGAGGAACAGGTCTACCGACTGCCGGAGGGCGTCTATGCCAGCGAAAGCCCTATGGTGCCGAGGAAGGGCGGCTCATCCGAGGACGATGGCTATCTCGTCACCTTCCTGATCGACGAGAACAGCGGCACCTCCGAATGCGCGATCCTCGATGCGGCGGACATCACCAAGGGCCCGATCTGCCGGTTGGCGCTGCCGCACAAGATCTGCTCGGGCACGCATTCCGTCTGGGTCGAGCACGCACAGCTGCGCGCCGACGCGGCCTTTCACGCGGCCCGATTCCATGCTGCCTGACATGGCGTGAGCCTGACCTTCCCGCTTCGGCTCGTCGCGTTAACTGTCCCGGTTGCCGGTCACGCCCCGCTCGCCGGCAGCTTGTTCATCTGAGAGCAAGCTTACGGCCAACATTTCGCCATGGTGCTTACCCCCCCAACGCGGGAACCGCCCAGGGATCGCGGGACCGCAACAGGAGCAGGACGACCATGACCAAGCCGATTTTCACCCCGCACAAGCTCGCGCTCGCCGCGCTGCTCGGCGCCGCCTCCGCTGGCGGCCTCGCCGCCCAGACCCAGCCCATGTCGAACGGACAGGGCGAGGTGCTGACCACCGTCTACGGCTCGCTCCCGCCGCTTGCCGAGATGGAGGAAGGCCCGCGCGTGACCGGTATCATCTCGGCCCGCTCGGGCGGCCGGATGCAGATCACCGCCGATGACGGCTCCGTGACGAGCGTCACCCTGCACCCCGAGACCGAGATCCGCACCCGCGGCGGCTTCCTCGGCATCGGCAACAAGACCCTCGACCAGGCCGCCCTGATGAACGGCCTGCCGGTGCGGGTGAAGACCTCGCAATACGGCGAGGGCCTCGTCGCCAACGAGGTGCGCTTCACGAGCGATGATCGCATGATCGCGGCGATGATCCGCGGCGGCACCCAGCAGCAGTTCGCCGAGCACGGCGAGGCGATCCAGCAGAACGCCGCCGCCACCGAAGCGCTGCGCGGTCGCCTCGGCGACATCGACAAGTACAACCTCGTCGACACCACCAACGTCTATTTCCAGACCGGCAAGGCGACGCTGACCCCGCAGTACAAGGCCGAGCTCTGCAACGCCGCCGCCCAGGCCGAGCAGAACGAGAACGCGCTGCTGCTGGTCCTCGGCTATGCCGACATCACCGGCTCGCAGGAGTTCAACCAGACCCTGTCGGAAAAGCGCGCCGCGGCGGTGGTCAACCACCTCCAACAGGTCTGCAAGTGGAAGCCCTACCGGATGCTCACGCCGACCGGGATGGCGACCGCCGATCCGGCGGCCGACAACTCCACCCCGCAGGGCCGCGCACAGAACCGCCGCGTCGCGGTCAACGTGCTGGTCAGCAAGGCGCTGGACGACCGCCAGCAGGTCGCCCGCCAGTAAGGCGTTGAGATTGGACCAAAGAGGGGGCGGACCGGAAGGTCCGCCCCTTTTTCGTTGCGCGGCGGCTATCCGCCGGCGTGGTAGAAGTCGTAGACCTTGCGCGCCACCGTCGCGCTGACGCCGGGCGCGCGTTGCAGGTCCTCGAGCGCTGCCGCCCGCACCTTGGACGCCGTGCCGAAATGCAGCAGCAGCGCGCGCTTCCTCGCCGGGCCGATGCCGGGGATCTCGTCGAGCGGCGAGGCGGTGATCGCCTTGGAGCGCTTGGCCCGGTGCGCGCCGATGACGAAGCGGTGGACCTCGTCGCGCAGGTTCTGGAGGTGGAAGAGCAGCGGCGAATTGACGGGGAGCATCTTCTCGCGCCCGTCGGGGAAGTGGAACACCTCGCGCCCCTCGCGCCCGTGGCCCGGCCCCTTGGCAATGCCGACCACCGCCACCTCGTCGGCAAGGCCGATCTCCTCGAGCACCCGCATCACGCTGGAGAGCTGGCCCTTGCCGCCGTCGATCAGCATGAGATCGGGGAGGATCGTCTCGTGGCCGCCCGCCTTCGCCTCCGGCCCCGGCTCGCCCTCGGCAAAGCTGCGGAACCGCCGCGCCATCACCTCGCGCATCATTGCGAAGTCATCGTTCGACTGCGCCTCGCGGATGTTGAACTTGCGGTATTGCGACTTCTCGAAGCCGTCGGGCCCCGCCACCACCATCGCGCCGACCGCCTTGGTGCCCTGGATGTGGCTGTTGTCGTAGACCTCGATGCGCTGCGGCGGGCTGTCGAGTTCGAGGAACTCGGCGAGCTCGCGGTTGAGCTTGGCCTTGGTGCCGCTCTCCGCCAGCCGCCGCTCGAGCGCCTCGACGGCGTTGCGCTGCGCCTGCTGCATCAGCTTGCGCCGGTCGCCGCGCTCGGGGACGGATATCGCGACCTTGCGCCCGGCCAGCTCCGACAGCGCCGCGGCGATCAGCTCGCACTCCGGAGGCGTGCGGTCGACGAGGATCGTGGGCGGCGGCGGCACCTCCTCGTAGAACTGGAGCATGACGTCGGCGAGCACCTGCGCCTCCTCCACGTCCGCGGTGTGGCGCGGGAAGAAGGCGCGGTGGCCCCAGTTCTGCCCGCCGCGGATGAAGAAGGCCTGGACGCTCATCTGCCCGTTCTTGGCCGCCAGTGCGAAGACGTCGGCATCGCCGAGCCCGGCGGCGTTGATCGCCTGGCTTCCCTGGATGAAGGTCGCCGCGCGCAGCCGGTCGCGCAGCATCGCCGCGGTCTCGAAGTCGAGGTTCGCCGCCGCCTCGGCCATCTGCCGCTCGAGCCCGGCCTGCACCTGCGAGCTCTTCCCCGCGAGAAAGTCCTTCGCCTGGCGCACCAGCACGTCGTAGTCGGGCTCGCTGATGCGCCCCACGCAGGGCGCCGAGCAGCGCTTGATCTGGTAGAGCAGGCAGGGCCGGTCGCGGTTGTTGAAGAAGCTGTCGGTGCAGGACCGCAGCAGGAACAGTTTTTGCAGCGCGTTCAGCGTCGTGTTGACGCTCCCCGCGCTGGCGAAAGGCCCGTAGTAGTTGCCCTTGGCCCGCCGCGCGCCGCGGTGCTTCTGGATGCGCGGATAGGCGTGGTCGGCGCGCAGCAGGATGAAGGGAAAGCTCTTGTCGTCGCGCAGCAGCACGTTGAAGGGCGGGCGGAAGCGCTTGATGAGCTGCGCCTCCAGGAGCAGCGCCTCGGCCTCCGAGCGGGTGACCACGATCTCCATGCTGCGCGTCTGGCTGACCATGCGCTGCAAGCGGCCCGAGAGCTGCGCGACCTGCGTGTAGTTCGCCACCCGCGCCTTCAGCGAGCGGGCCTTGCCGACATAGAGCACCTCCCCGCGCGCATCGAGCATCCGGTAGACGCCGGGGACGGGCTTCAGCACCTTCACCTGCTCGCGGATCGCCGCCACCCCGCCATCGAGATCGGGCTGGGCGCTGGCGACGGTGTAGGCGGCGCGCTCCTCGTTGAAGCGCTCCGCGCCGCGCGGATCGTGGGGGGTGCCTGCGGGGGTTCGGGCCATGGCGTGCAGATAGGGACTGCGGGGGGCGCTTGGCAACGCCCCCCGCGTCCACTCGCACGGCCTTGCGGTCAGGCCTCGGCGATCGTGCGCTCGATCTCGGGGATCGGCTGGTTGGTCAGGACCTTGCCGATCTCGCCGACCAGCCGCTGTTCGAGCTCGACATGATAGTGCCGCCGCAGCTCGCCGAGCGAGCGCTTGTCGGCCACGACGATGAGGTGCTCGATCTTGTTGGTCTTGGCCTGGTGGTTCATCCAGTCCGCCGCCGCCGCCACGTGCGCCGCCTCGTCGAGGTCGTTGCCGGTGTGCTGGTTGGTGGTGATCGAGTGGCGCATCTTGCCCTGGCTGCGGTTGGTCGGGTCGAGATCGGGCGTTCCGATCATCTCCAGCTGCGGGTGGACCGCATCGCCGGCATTGTGCAGCCACAGGAACCGTTCGCCGTCGAGAACCGCCACATGGGCGCCATCGGGTATCTTCATCGCGCGCTCCCTACTTGCGGTGGCGATCGGCCTTGCCGAACACCGTGTCGAGCCGGTTGACGAGCGTGCCGAGCGCGGCGTTGACCGCCTCCAGCGGCTTCTCGGCCCGCTCGGCGACGAAGATCGGCTCGCCATTGCGGGGCCGCGCCTCGAGCCGCGCCTCGACGCCGTCCGCACGGTTGCTGTCGCCGTCGACGTCGCGCACGTGGACCTCGATCGTGGTCAGGCGCGAGCCGAAGCGGGTTTCCAGCCGCTCGGTCAGGCGCTGCTCGACCGCCTGGGCCATGTCGGCTGAGCCTTCGATGGCGTTGTCGGAATTGAAGCGGATGTCCATGTCAGCGCACCTTGCGGCTGCGTTCGAGGACGGGGCGCTGGCCTTCGGCGTCGAAGGCACCCATCACCGGCTCTTCGCGGTTGCGCTCGGCGATCGGGCCATCGCCCGCGGTGTCTTCCTGATGATCGAGGTAGTCCTGCGAGGGCGCGCCTTCCTTCTTCATCTTCAGGGCCTTCTCGGCGATCTCTTTCTGGCTCTTGTCGGTCATGGACCTGCCTTTCCTGGCTATGGGGGCGGGCCGCGCGGTGCGGCCCTTCGTGCAAGGAAAATCCGCAAGGGCGCGGCGATGTTCCTTGCAGGGAGGGGATCGGCGACGGCCCGACAGGCTGGGCACGACAAGCCGCAGGCGCATCGCGCGCGATTGGCATGGGCCGACAATCCGCCTAACGCGGCGCGGTGAGCGGGCATGACGTCATCATCCTCGGCGCCGGCGCGGCCGGGCTGTTCTGTGCCGGCGTGGCCGGGCAGCGGGGGCTGAACGTCGCCCTGCTCGAGAAGGCCGAGGCGCCGGGGAAGAAGATCGTGATCTCGGGCGGCGGGCGCTGCAACTTCACCAACCTCGGGGCCGGCCCCGCCAACTACCTGTCGGCCAATCCGCACTTCGCCAAGAGCGCGCTCGCCCGCTACACGCCCGCCGATTTCATCGCGCTCGTCGAGAAGCACGGGATCGCGTGGCACGAGAAGACCCTCGGCCAACTGTTCTGCGACGGCTCGGCGCGGCAGATCGTCGAGATGCTGCTCGCCGAGTGCCCGCCCGAACGGGTGACGCTCACCTGCGGGGTCGAGGTGGCCGGGGTGACGCGCGAAGGCGACGGCACCTTCGCCGTCACCGCCGCCGATGGTCGCGCGTGGCATGCGCCCGCGCTGGTGATCGCCACGGGAGGGCCCTCGATCCCGAAGATGGGCGCGAGCGACTTCGCCTATCGCCTCGCCCGCCAGTTCGGGCTCAGGGTGGTCGAGCCCCGCCCCGCCCTCGTGCCCCTGACGCTGGGCGGCGAGGAGGCGCTGTTCCGCGAGCTCTCGGGCGTCGCCGCGCCGGTGCGGGCGCGCGCCGGGAAGGCCGAGTTCGCCGAGGCCGCGCTCTTCACGCACAAGGGCCTGTCGGGCCCGGCGATCCTGCAGGTGTCGAGCTACTGGCGGCGCGGCGAGCCGGTGGGCATCACCTTCCTCCCCGAAGCCGCGAGCGACTGGCTGGTCGCGGCCAAGCGCGACCGCCCGCGCGCCTCGCTGCGCACGCTGCTGCGCGAGCGCCTGCCCGATCGGCTGGCCGATGCCCTCGCCGACCGGCTGGGGCTGGAGCGCGAGCTCGGCAACCTTTCCGACAAGGATTTGCGCAGCGCGCAGGCGCGTCTCGCCGACTGGCGCTTCGCCCCGAACGGGACCGAGGGCTATGCCAAGGCCGAGGTCACCGCCGGGGGCATCGCCACGGCGGAACTCTCCAGCCGCACGATGGAGGCCGCCAAGGTCCCCGGGCTCCATGCCATCGGCGAGGCGGTGGACGTCACCGGGTGGCTCGGCGGCTACAACTTCCAGTGGGCCTGGGCGAGCGGCTACGCCTGCGCGGAGGCGCTCGCTTCCGCTCGTGCGTAGCAGCTCCTCGGGCCGAAGGCCCGCAAGGCCGACTGGCCGCCCGCAGCGTTGCGGCCTTCAGGCCGCGTGAGCGAGGAAAGCGCCCGCCCGGACGGGCGGGCGCTCCCATCAGAACAGCTTCCTCAGGTCGAGGCCAAGGTAGAGCCCCAGCGGGTCGATCACGAAGGGGTTGTAGTTGACCGGCGTGACGCCGATCGAATCCACCACCCGGCGCTGCGCGTCGAAGAGGTTGTCGGCGATGAGGCTGATGCGGAAGTCCTTCCACAGGCCCTCGTTCCGGCCCGTCACCTCGCCCATGTTGGCGAAGACCCGCAGGTTGAAGGTGACGATGTCGTCGAAGAACAGGTCGGTGGAGCCCGCCGCCCCGTCGAGCCGGGTCGAGCCGGTGTAGATCCCCGAGAGGCGCAGGCCGTAGCCCTTGCCGAACAGGCCCGCTTCGAGCCGGCTGGTGTTGCGCGGCAGGCCGAAGGCGCCGGTCGCCTGCCCGTCGAGCTGGTCGAGCGGGGCGAGGCCGGGCGCGATCAGGATCTCGTTGGCGAGCTCGATGGTGTGGGTGAGGTTCACGAAGTAGCGCCAGCCCTGGAACTGGCGGCCGCCGAGCGGATTGAAGGCCGGGCCGCCGCCGGGCGCACCGCCGCCGCCTCCCGCGCCCGGAGGTCCGCCCGCCGGGGGCTGTGCGGCGCAGAACTGCTGCTGGAAGCGCGCGATCGCCTCGGGCGGGATGGTGCCGTCGGGCAGGCGCGAGCGGTCGAGCGCCATCCTGATGAAGGAAGGGTCGACGCCGGGAAGCTCGGCGGAGACGTCTTCGCCGCGCTCGATCTTCGCGACCAGCTCGGCGATAACGGTGGGGCCGTCGGGTCCGCAGGCGCGCTCGCGGAAGGCGGCGAACTGCGGGGGCATGCCCTGCCCGCCGCCGCCGGGCGCACCGCCGCCGGGCCCGCCGATCATCTGCGGATCGAGGCTGCAGATCCGGGTGCGGAACTGCGCGAGGCGGGCGGGGTCGATCGTCCCGTCGGGGCCGCGCAGCCGCGCCAGCATCGGCGCGAAGCGGGCCGGGTCGATGCCCGGATATTCGGCCGAGATGTCTTCGCCGCTGTCGATCGCGGCGACGAGCCGCTCGAGGAAGACCGCGCCGTCATCGGCGCACAGCCGGGTGCGCAGGGCGAGGAACTGCTCGCGCTGCTCCGCGCTGGGCGCGAAGCCGCCGCCCGGACCGGGCGGCTGCTGGGCCGGCGCGGGGCCGGTGGTCGGCGGGGCAGGCTGCGCCGCCGCGGCGAGCGCCGCGGGCCGGCCACCACCCCCGCCCCCGCCGCCGCCGAAGCGGCCGCCACCACCGCCGCCCGCCTCGCCCGGAGGCGCGCCGAAGGTGCCGTTGGTCGAGAGGGTGAACTGGATGCGGTCCGCCCGCGTCTCGGCGAAGCTCACCGAGCGCCGGTCGACCCGCACGATCCGACCAATCTCGCCGGGATCGTCGGGCACGCTGCGCGTCACCCGCCCCGGGAAGGCCGCCTCGACGTCGGCGGTGATCTGCGGGAAGGCGCTCACGACATCGTCGGACCGGTTGCGGATGTAGTCGACCGCAAGGCGCGAGTTGTCCCAGAAGGGCAGCTCCCAGTTGGCCGAGAACTTCCAGTCGCGCTGGGTCTCCGCCGGAAGGTCGGGATTGCCGCCGGTCACCACCTCGGCCAGCACCGTCTCCCCGCGCACGAAATCGAAGACCGGCACGTTGAGGTTGACGATCTGCGGGTTGCCGAGCGCCCCCAGCCCCGGCGCCACCTCGCGCCAGATATAGGTCGCCGAGAGGTCCAGCCCCCGCACCGGCGTCCAGGTCAGGCCGGCGTTCCAGTTGCCGAGCACGCCGAAGTCGCTGAGCTCCTCTACCCCGGCCTGGAGGTTGAGCGTGAAGGTGCCGAGCGCGTCGAGGAACTCCTCGCGCTCGCTGGTCAGCGGCACCACCAGGTTCGCCCCGGTCGAGAGGCTGCGGCGGGTCAGCGTCACTTCGGTCGCGGAGCGGGTGTCGGCGCTCTCGATCCGCTGCCAGCCGACACCGGCGTTGAAGGTCGCGCGCAGCTCGCCCGCGGGCAGCTGGGCGAGCCCGCCCTCGAGCGTGGTCAGCGAGGTGCCGTTGAGGACCCGGCTGCGCGCCAGATCGAAGCCGTTGTCGGCCTCGCTCGGCAACGGGCCGGTCACCGCCAGCGTCCCCGCCAAGGCGGCATTGCGCAGCACCTGGAGCTGCTCGGGCGCCAGCCGCCGGTCGATCTCCGTCTCGGTCTCGGCAAGCGAGCCGTCGAAGGTGCTGGTGAGGCGGAAGGCGTTGACCGGCCGGGTGATCGACCCGGCGGCCGAGACCGTGTCGCTTGAGGTGCGGCGGGCGAGCGGCGTCGCCTCGCCGAAGGTGCGCAGCGCGCTGTCCCCCGCCGGCCCGGTCAGCACGATGGTGTTGAGGCCGTCGAGGCTGCGGCTCTCGTTCCTCGCGTAGTTGAGGTTGGCGCTGAGCGAGGTGCCGCTGTCGATGATCGCCTTGGCCCACGACACGTTGGCCTCGAGGTTGAAGGTGTCGGCGAGCAGGCTGCGGAACTCGGCCTGGTCGGGGTCGCCGGGCACCAGCGAGATCGAGCCGGGGGTCTGCGGCACGTTGCGCTCCGCCTCGGTGAGGAGCGTCGTGTCCTCGACCTGGATGCTGGCATTGATCCGCCCGCCGTCGGCGATCCTGAGGATGCCGAGCTGCTGCTCGTTGCGGAAATAGCCCCCGCGCGAGGGCGCCTCCAGCTCCAGATCGGCCTGGCGGTTGGAGTAGTTGTCCTTGAGGATCAGGTTGATGACCCGTCGGTCGGGCGGGAAGCCGAAGCGCTGGGCGACCTCCTCGGGGAAGACCTCGACCCGCGCAAGCGCTTCGGGTGGGTAGTTGGCGAATTCCCGGAAGGAGCCGATTCGGATGCCGTTGACGAGGATCACCGGCCGCCCGTCGCCGCCGCCGCGACCGCGCGCCGATCCGGTGCGCGCGCTGATCTGGGCGATGAGATCGGTAATCGAGGTAACGCCCTCGGAGGCGATCGCGGCCTCGTCGAGTTCGAGCAGCGGCGCCTGTTCGACGAACAGCTGCCCGCGCACGCGGCCCGAGCGCACGATGATCTCGCCCACGGCACCGGTGTCGCTCGCGCTGTCGGGCTCCTCCGCCTGGGGCTGGACAGCGGGCTGCGGCTGGGCGGTCGCGGCGGCGGGAGCAGCAGGCGCGGTGGGGGCGGCGGCGAGCGGCAGGGCGAGCGCGAGCGCAAGAGCGCAGGTGCTGGCGCGCAGCACAGCGCGGGGTTGCGGAGAGAGGTTCATCGTGTCCCTTCAGTTCACTACAGGTCGTCAGGCGGCTTGCTGCCGCTCTCTCGAAGCGATCGGCCCGGGGTACGCCGGCATCGGTCATGCGCCTCCGCAACCGAGCCCGACCGGCGCACGGGCCCGCGGATTATCCGCCTAACGCACGAGCCTTCCCTTTTGGTCCCTGCATCGCTAAAGCGCAGCCGCGTATCGACGGGCGTATTGTGCGCCGCACCACACACAAAGGAATTACATGGCCAAGGAAGAACTCCTCGAAATGCGCGGGCGCGTGGTTGAGCTGCTGCCCAATGCGATGTTCCGGGTGGAGCTTGAAAACGGCCATGAAGTGCTCGGCCACACCGCGGGCAAGATGCGCAAGAACCGCATCCGCGTGCTGGTCGGCGACGAGGTGCTGTGCGAGCTCACCCCCTACGATCTCACCAAGGCGCGCATCACCTACCGCTTCATGCCGGGTCGCGGCGGCCCCGGCCCGCAATAAGCGCCTGCGCCGCTGATGGGCGCGCTTCATCTGACACTGGCCTCGGCCTCCCCCCGGCGGCGCGAGCTGCTCGGACGGCTCGGGCTCGCGCCCGACGCGGTGAGCCCCGCCGACATAGACGAGACGCCGCTCAAGGGCGAGCTGCCGCGCGCCTACGCGCTGCGCATGGGCCGCGAGAAGGCCCTCGCGGTGGCGGCACCGGGCTTCGTGCTGGCGGGCGACACGGTGGTCGCCGTCGGCCGGCGCATCCTCCCCAAGACCGAAACCGAGGACGAGGCGCGCGCCTGCCTCGAACTGATGAGCGGGCGGCGCCACCAGGTGCTCTCGAGCGTCGTCCTGCGGGCGCCCGACGGCTCCATTCGCGAGCGGCTCGACGAGACGGTGGTGTGCTTCAAGCGCCTCTCGGCCGAGGAGATCGCGGCCTATCTCGCGGGCGGCGAGTGGCAGGGCAAGGCGGGGGGCTACGCCATCCAGGGCGCGGCCGAGGGCCTCGTGCGCTGGATCAGGGGCAGCCATTCGGGGGTGATGGGCCTGCCGCTCTACCACACCCGCGCGCTGCTGAAGGCGGCGGGGTTTCGCATTGGCTGAGTGGCTGATCGAGGAGGGCATCGCGGAGACGCGGGCGCTGCTCCTCGAGGGCGAGCGGGTGCTTGCCGCGAAGGTCACGTGGCCGGGCGAGCTGGCCGCCGGCGTCCGGACGACGGGCAAGCTGACGACCAAGCTCAAGGGCACCCGCCGGGGTGTCGCGCTGCTCGAGGGCGGCGCCGAGGCTCTGGTCGATCACCTGCCCGCGCAGGTCACCGAGGGCCATCCGCTCGATCTCGTCGTCACCCGCGCCCCGATCGCCGAGCGCGGGCGGCTGAAGCGCGCGCAGGCCCGCGTGGCGGGGCCGGATGCGCCCTCCCCTGCCCCGTCCGGTCCTGACGGCCGCATCGTCCGCCGCTTTCCGGCCGGGCTGTGGGAGGAGGTGTGGCACGCCGCCTCCTCGGGCAGCCTCGCCTTTCCGGGGGGCGAGATTCTCGTCAGCGTCACCCCCGCCATGACCGTCATCGACATCGACGGCGTGGGCGCCCCGCGCGAGGTGGCGCTCGCGGCGGTGCCGGCGGTCGCGCGGGCCATCGCGTGGTTCGACCTCGGCGGGAGCATCGGCATCGACTTCCCGACGCTCCAGACCAAGGAGGATCGCCGCGCCGTGGACGAGGCGCTCGGCGCGGCGCTGGCCGACTGGCCGCACGAGCGCACCGCGATGAACGGCTTCGGATTCGTGCAGCTTGTCGCCCGGCTCTCCGGCCCCTCGCTGCTCCACCGCTTCGCGCGTGCCCGGCTCGGCATGGCAGTGCGCATGGCGCTGCGCCGGGCGGAGCTCGCGGCGGATGCGGGCACGGGGCGGGTGCTGCTGCTGACGGTCCATCCGGCGATGAAGGCGAAGCTCAAGGACGCCTGGCTCGACGAGCTCTCCCGGCGGGCGGGCCGGGTGTTGGAGATCGCGGTCGATCCAACCCTTGCCGTGGAAGCCGTAAATACCCAGCTTCTCCCCGCATGACCCTATCTGCCCATAAGCCCTGCCCGATCTGCCGCAAGCCGCGCCATCCGGAGCACCATCCCTTCTGCTCCCAGCGCTGCCGCGACCGCGATCTGGCGCGCTGGTTCTCCGATTCCTATGCCGTCCCCGGCCCGCCCGCCGACCCCGATGAACTCGCCCGCGAGGACTGGCGCGAACAGGATTGAACGGCGGGTGCAAAAGCCTCTTGCCAACGCCAACGCCCTTCGCCATAGGGCCGCTCTCATTTGCTCGCCGGGGCAGCCAGATGGCTTTTCCCCGTCGCTCGCAGCGAATGCCCGGGTAGCTCAGGGGTAGAGCAGCGGATTGAAAATCCGCGTGTCGGTGGTTCAAATCCGCCCCCGGGCACCATTCGCTGAAAGCCGTGAAGGCGAGCTGGGAGTGCCGTTCCTATGTCCCGCCGCACCAAACTCTACGAAGGCAAGGCCAAGATCCTCTACGAGGGTCCCGAGCCGGGCACGCTGATCCAGTATTTCAAGGATGACGCGACCGCCTTCAACGCGGAGAAGAAGGGCACGATCAACGGCAAGGGCGTGATCAACAATCGCATCAGCGAGCACGTCTTCACCCGCCTCGCCCACATCGGCATCCCCACGCACTTCATCCGCCGCCTCAACATGCGCGAGCAGCTGATCCGGCAGGTCGACATCATCCCGCTCGAGGTGGTGGTGCGCAACGTCGCGGCCGGTTCGATCAGCAAGCGCCTAGGAATCGAGGAAGGCGAGCCGCTGCCGCACACGCTCATCGAATATTACTACAAGGACGACGCGCTCGGCGATCCGATGGTCGCCGAGGAGCACATCGCGTGCTTCAACTGGGCATCGAACGACGAGATGCACGACATCTCCTCGATGGCGATCCGCATCAACGACTTCCTGTGCGGGATGTTTGCGGCGATCGACATCCGCCTCGTCGACTTCAAGCTTGAGTTCGGCCGGCTATATGATGGCGACTACAGCCGCGTGATCCTCGCCGACGAGATCAGCCCCGACGGCTGCCGGCTTTGGGACATGGCGACCGGCGAGAAGCTCGACAAGGACCGCTTCCGCCGCGATCTCGGCGGCGAGGAGGAGGCCTATCGCGAGGTCGCCCGCCGCCTCGGCCTCCTCAATGGCGAGGACAACGGCCCGGGCGAGGTGTTCGACCTGTCGCACGCCCGCTCGCGCCTGCGGGGCCCGCCGCCGCTCAAGAAATGAGCTCGTTCCGGTCCGCAGGCTGACAGCCGCCATTCAGGGGGGAGTGTGCACGTCATGACCATGCGACCGGGAGACGCACTGCCTTGATTCGCCTTCGCTTGCTCCCGGCCGCCGGGTCGCTGGCGCTCGCCCAGCTTGCCGCTCCTGCGATGCTTCATGCGCAGGAGACGTCCGCCGCGGCAGCCATGGCCGAGAACCCTCCCGCAGCGGTCTGGGCCTTCGAGAACAGCGACCTGCCGGTCGATCCGGGCTACACCTTCGGGCGGCTCGACAACGGCATGCGCTACGTCATCCGCCGCAACGCCACCCCGGCGGGCACGGCGCTGGTGCGGATGTGGATCGGCTCGGGCGCGCTGGCGGAGACCGACAGCGAACGGGGCCTCTCCCACAATCTCGAACACATGGCCTTCAACGGATCGAAGGGCATTCCCGAGGGGGAGATGATCAAGCTGCTCGAGCGCGAGGGGCTGGCCTTCGGCGCGGACACCAATGCCTCGACCGGCTACGAGGCGATCACCTACATGCTCAACCTGCCGCGCAATGACGAGGCGCTGCTGGGCACCGCGCTGATGCTGATGCGCGAGACGGCGAGCGAACTCACCATCTCCGAGGAAGCCGTGGCGCGCGAGCGCGGCGTGATTCTCGCCGAGAGGCGCGACCGGGCGGGCTTCGCTCTGCGCAACTACGAGGACAACGTCGCCTTCCTCGCCCCGAATGCCCATTACGGACGTCGCCTGCCGATCGGCACGCTCGAGGTGCTGGAGAACGCCACCGCCGCGCAGATTCGCGCGCTCTACGAGCGCACCTACACCCCGGCCAATACGGTGGTGGTGGTGGTCGGCGATTACCCGGTCGAGGTGATGGAGGCGGCGATTCGCGCCCGCTTTGCCGACTGGACGCCCGCCCCTGCTCCCGCCAAGCCCGATGCGGGGCCGATCGACGTGACGCGCAAGGGGCTGACCGACGTCCATCTCGACCCGGCCCTCGCCGAGCGCGTCACGATTAGCCGCCTTGCCCCTTGGCGGGATGAGCCCGACACGATCGCAAATCGCCGTGCGGCCTCCCTGCGCGGCATCGGCTATGCCATCGTCGGCCGCCGCCTCGCCCGCCTCGCCCGCGGCGCCGACGCGCCGTTCCGCGGCGCGAGCTTCGGCTCGGGCGACATCTTCGAGGCCGCGCGGATCACCAGCCTCACCGTCAGCAGCGCCGACGGGGAATGGAAGAAGGGCGTGCTAGCCGCGGTGCGCGAGGTGAACCAGGCGCTGACCTATGGCTTCACCCGGGCGGAGCTCGACGAACAGCTCGCCAACATCCGCACCGGGCTCGAGAACGCCGTGATGGCGGCCGACACGCGCGGCAATGGCGTGTTCGTCAATGCCGCGCTCGCGCTCGTCAGCGACGAGCGGGTGCCGACCACGCCCGAATGGACGCTCGCCGAGTTCGATCGGCTGGCGCCCGAGATCACGCCGGAGGCGGTGTGGCAGGCGATGCTCGCCGATGCCGCGCCGCTCGAGGAGCCGATGATCCGCTTCGAGGGGCGCGTCGCGCCCGATGGCGGGGAAGCGGCGCTGCGCGGCGCCTTCGCCGAAGGGATGGCCCTCGCCATCGCGCCGCCGCTGGACAACGGGCCGCTCGCCTTCGCCTACAGCGACTTCGGCCCGGCCGGTGCGATCGTCTCCGACACCTTGGAGCCCCGCCTCGGCTTGCGGCAGATTCGCTTCGCCAACGGCGTGCGGCTGACGCTCAAAAGGACCGACGTGCGCAAGGACCGGGTCGCCTTCGCCCTCGCGGTCGACGGCGGCGACCTGATGAACACGGCCGAGGCGCCGCTCGGGACCTACCTCGCCGGCTCCCTCCCTTCGGGCGGGCTCGGCAAGCACAGCCAGGACGAACTCGCGAGCGTGCTCGCGGGGCGCAGCGTGAGCTTCGCCTTCGCGAGCAGCATCGATGCCTTCACCGCTTCCGCCACGACGACGCCGCGCGATCTCCTGCTGCAGATGCAGGTGCTTGCCGCAACCCTCACCGACCCCGGCTACCGGCCCGAGGGGGTCGAGCGGTTCCGCAAGAACATCGACAACTTCTTCGACACGCTCGATTCGACCCCTGCCCGGGCGCTCGGTGCGGCGAGCGGAGCGATCCTCTCGGACAATGATCCGCGCTTCAGCCTGCAATCGCGCGACGCGTTCTTCGCGCTGGACTACGACCAGCTGCGCAGCGCGATCGCCGACCGGCTCGAGCGGGGCGCGATCGAGATCGCGCTTGTCGGCGACCTCGACGAGGACGTCGCCATCGGCGCTGTCGCGGCGACGCTCGGCGCGCTGCCGCCGCGCGAAGAGGCTTTCGAGCCGCGCACCGAGAACCGCGTCCGCAGCTTCACGACCCGGCGCGGCCAGCACGTGCTGACCCACAAGGGCGAGCCCGACCAGGCGCTGCTGCAGTGGGTCTGGCCGACCACCGACGATGCCGACTTGGCCGAGGACCGGCGCCTCGATCTGCTGGCGCGGATAGTGCGGCTGGAGCTCACCGATCGGCTGCGCGAGAAGCTCGGGCAGGCCTATTCGCCCTCGGCGGGGTCGAGCACCAGCCATCACTACCCGGGCTACGGCACCTTCGCGATCAGCGCCTCGATCGCGGCCGACAAGATCGAGGAGGTGCGCGGCGCGGTGGCGGACCTGATCGCCGATCTGCAGGCGGGTCCGCTCGATGCCGACGTGATCGAGCGTGCCCGCAAGCCGTGGCTCGAGGAGTACAACAACACCCTCAAGGACCTCGGCGGCTGGCTGTCTCTGGCCGCGCGCGCGCAGAGCGAGCCGGAGCGGATCGACCGGTTTCTCGCCGCGCCCGACACGGTGCGCGCGATCACGCCGGAGGACCTGCACCAGGTCGCGCTCAGGTATCTTGCGGCCGGCAACGCGGTCGAGTTCGTCGTGCTGCCCGAGGCCGCAGGCGCGGGCTCGGCCCGATAATCCGCGCCGGAGCGGCCTGGGCCTGCCTCGCCCGGGAGATCGAAGCAGGCGGAGCGCCTTCGCGGGATCGCACGGGCGGTCGCAGAAGGATCATGAGCCCGATTGCACCTGTCCCGCAGCACGCTATAGCGGCCCCGCAGCGGACCGGCGCCGCTCGCAAGGAATAGTGGAGCATCAGGCCATGCAAGTGCGCGTTCTCGTCCGACTGAAGCCCGGCGTGCTCGACCCCCAGGGGCGTGCGGTGCACCATGCGCTCGAGGGCCTCGGCTTCGGCGGCGTCAGCGACGTGCGGATCGGCCGCCTCATCGAGCTCGACCTCGCCGACGGCACCGACGACGAGACGATCCGGCAGATGTGCGAGAAGCTGCTCGCCAACACGGTGATCGAGAGCTTCCAGATCGAGAGCGTCGGCTGATGGCTTTCCGGGCGGCGGTCATCACCTTCCCCGGCTCGAACTGCGACCGGGACATGGCAACGGCGCTGGAGGCGGTCTCCGGTCAGCCTGCGATCCGCGTGTGGCACGCCGATGCCGAGCTGCCCGAGCGGCTCGACCTGATCGCGCTGCCTGGCGGCTTTTCCTATGGCGACTACCTGCGCTCGGGCGCGATGGCGGCGACCAGCCCGATCATGCGCGCGGTCGTCGCGGCGGCGGAGCGCGGGGTGCCGGTGCTCGGCGTGTGCAACGGCTTCCAGGTGCTCACCGAGGCCCGGCTGCTCCCCGGCGCGCTGCTGCGCAACGCCGGCCAGCGCTTCGTGTGCCGCACCGTGGCGCTGACGGTGGAGAACGCCGCCTCGCCGTTCACTACGGGCTACACCGCGGGCGAGACGATCCGCATTCCCGTGGCGCATCATGACGGCAACTATTTCGCCGACGACGCGACGCTCGATCGGCTCGAGGGCGAAGGCCGGGTGGCCTTCCGCTACCAGGACAGCTGCAACGGCTCCGCGCGCGACATCGCCGGGGTGCTGAGCGAGAACGGCCGCGTGCTCGGCATGATGCCGCACCCGGAACGCGCGATCGAGCCGGCGGCGGTCACCGCGCTCGGCGGGGCGGACGGTCGGCGGCTGTTCGAGGGTCTGCTCGCGAGCTTCGCCTCCGCCTGAGGCGCCCGCCGCCGCAGCGTCAGGCGCGGCGTTCCTCCAGCACGCTGAACAGGCCGCGCGCGTCGATCGCGGTCATCGGCCTGCCGAAATAGAACCCCTGGATCTTGTCGCAGCCGAGGTTGCGGATCAGCTCGGCTTCCTCGGCGGTTTCAACCCCTTCGGCGGTCGTGGTCATCTGCAGGCTCTTGGCCATCGCCACGACCGCGTTGATGATCGCGAGGCTTTCCGCGCTGCCCTGCGCCGCGCCTTGCACGAAGGTGCGATCGACCTTGATCGTCGAGAACCTGAGCTTGCGCAGATAGCCGAGCGAGGAATAGCCCGTACCGAAATCGTCGAGCGCCACCGAGCAGCCCAGCGCCATCACCTGCTCGAGCGCGTTGCGCGCGACGCTGGCGTCGCGAAGGAAGATACTCTCGGTCACCTCGACCTCGAGCCGTTGGGGCCTGAGGCCGCTCGCGGCCAGCGCCTGCACCACCTCGTCGTGGAAGCCGGGCTCGAGCAGCTGTTCGGGCGAGACGTTGACATTGACCTTGACGTGATCGGGCCAATGACGCGCCTCTTCGCAGGCGCGGCGCAGGACCCACTGCCCGATCGGCACGATCAGGCGGGTGTCCTCGGCGAGCGGGATGAACTTGCCGGGGCTGACGAAGCCGTGCTCGGCGCTGTTCCAGCGCACCAGCGCCTCGAAGCTGACCACCGCCTCGCTGCGCGCATCGACCACCGGCTGATAGTGCAGGATCATCTCGTCGCGGCCGAGGGCCTTCCGCAGCGCAACCTCGAGCTGGCGGCGTTCCTCGGCCGAGGCGTGCAGGACCGGCTCGAAGCGGCAATGCTCGCCGCCCCCGCCGTCCTTGGCGCGGTAGAGCGCGAGGTCGGCGTTGCGCATCATCTCCTCGACGGTGGTGCCGTCGCGCGGCCCCTCGGCCGAGCCGACACTGGCGCCGACATAGAGCGTGTGATGCTCGACCTGGTAGGGCTCGGACAAACGTTCGATGACCCGCCGGGCGAGATCGCGGACGATGCCGGGCTGGCTCGCGTCGCGGATCACGATCGCGAACTCGTCGCCGCCAAGGCGCCCGCACAGCTGGTTTTCGCCCATCAGGGACTGCAGCCGTGCCGAAACCTGCGCGAGCAGCTTGTCGCCGGTCATGTGGCCGAGCGAATCGTTCACGGCCTTGAAGCGGTCGAGATCGACCATCAGCAGCGCGCAGCGGGTGCGCCACTGCACCGCATAGCGCAGCGCCTCCCCGAGCGCCTCGGTGAGCTGGAGGCGGTTGGGCAGCTGGGTGAGCGTGTCGTAGCGCGCGAGGTAAGCGATCTTCTCGGACGACTTGCGCTGTTCGGTCACGTCGGACCCCACGCCGCGGAAGCCGGTGAAGCGCCCCTGCTCGTCGCGCATGGGGGTGCCCGACAGCTCCCACCAGCGCTCCTCGCCGAGGATCGAGACCTGCACCAGCAGGTTCGAGAAGTTCTCGCGGTTCTTGAGCCGCTCGGCGAGATCGTGGAGGCTCGGCGGGAACTGGCCGTTGGCCCAGGTGGGCCCGGCGATCGTCTCGAGCAGCGCCTTGCCCTCGACGTCGCCCTGCGCCCGGCCGAGCGCGAAGGCGAAGCGCGGGGACACGGAGCGCAGACGCCGGGCCGGGTCGACCTCCCACAGCCAGTCCGCCTCGTTCTCCTCGAACTCGCGCAGCAGCAGGGATACCACCGCGTCCTTCTCGATCACCGCCGCCTCGGCCAGCCGCGCCTTCACGAAGGTGGTGCGGACCTGCACGGTGGCGACGAGGCTCGCGATGGTGAACAGGATCGCGCCGCCCATGGCGTTCCATTGCCCCTCCAGCCCGAGCGACACCGCCGTGCCCGCGCCGAGGATGCCGATATAGACCAGCACGCTGAGCGGCGAGGTCGAGAACACGAAGGTGGAGGAGATCATCAGCACCAGCATGACGAGCTGCAGCGTGAGCGCCTGCGCGCCGCCTCCCAGCATCGGGAAGACGAACAGGGGCGCCACCCACCACAGCGCGGCGGCCACCGCGTTGCGGTTCTGCCAGAGCTCGAGCGTGGCCGGGGGGACCTGCACGACCGGCGCAGCCAGCAGCAGGTCGGTCTGGCGGGACTTGAAGAGGATGATCGCCAGCACCGCCAGCCAGGACGCCACCCAGACGAGGCCGATCAAGGGCGCGAAGACGATGGCGACGAAGGCGGCCACCAGCGCATTGGCCATCATCCGGTGACGGCTGGCCAGCGCCAGCTCGCCGGACTCCTCCCCGCGCAGGCGCAGGGGATCGAAGGCCGGATCGCGCGACAATCCGAGCACGTCTGACATCGCAAGCTCGGCCGGAAGCGCCGGTTGCGGAGAGGGAAGCTGCTTGCCCACGGCACTGAGCTTAACCGCCAATGGTTAGGGTGGGGTAAAGCTTCGAAGAAATCCCTTGATCGCTATGGTTAAATGCCCGGGACGCATCCGCCGCTCTCCCGGGCACGCCGCTACTCGACGGTGACCGACTTGGCGAGGTTGCGCGGCTGGTCGACGTCGGTGCCCTTCACCACCGCCACGTGGTAGGCGAGCAGCTGCACCGGCACGGCATAGACCAGCGGCACGATGAGGGGGTGGACGACCGGCATCTCGATCGTCGCTATGCACCCCTCGCCCGCCGCAGCCACGCCCTCGGCGTCCGAGATCAGCACCACCTGCCCGCCCCGCGCGCGCACCTCCTCCATGTTCGAGACGGTCTTCTCGAACAGCGGACCCGATGGCGCGATCACCACAACCGGCACGGCGTCGTCGATCAGCGCGATCGGCCCGTGCTTCATCTCGCCCGCGGCATAGCCCTCGGCGTGGATGTAGCTGATTTCCTTGAGCTTGAGCGCGCCCTCCAAAGCCAGCGGATAGTCCTGCCCGCGGCCCAGGTAGAGCACGTCGCGCGCCGGGGCGATGAGGTGCGCCATCGCTGCGATGTCGTCGTCATGCGCGAGCGCGGCGTTGAGCGCGGCCGGGGCCTCGAGCAAATGGCGCACGATGTCGGCCTCCTCCTCGCGGGTCAGGCGACCCTTGCGCACCGCCATGTGCGCGGCGAGCGCGGCAAGGACGGCGAGCTGGCAGGTGAAGGCCTTGGTCGAGGCGACGCCGATCTCGGGACCCGCATGGGTCGGCAGCAGCAGGTCCGCCTCGCGCGCCATGGTGCTGGTCGGCACGTTGACGACGACGCCGATGGTCTGCCCGTTCGCCTTGCAGTGCCGCAGCGCCGCAAGCGTGTCCGCCGTCTCGCCGCTCTGCGAGATGAACAGGGCCAGCCCGCCCTCTTCCAGCACCGGGTTGCGATAACGGAACTCGGAGGCGACATCGATGTCGACCGGCACGCGGGCGAATTGCTCGAACCAGTACTTCGCGACCATCCCGGCATAGAAGGAGGTCCCGCAAGCGACGATCGTGAGGCGCCGCACCGCCGACAGGTCGACGTCGATCTGCGGCAGCGCCACCGAGTTGTCGGAGCGGCGCAGGTAGGAGGTGAGCGTCTGCGCCACGACGGTGGGCTGCTCGTAGATCTCCTTCTGCATGAAGTGGCGGTAATTGCCCTTCTCCACCGCCGCCGCCGAGGCGCCCGAGGCCTGGATCTGGCGGGTGACGGGGTTGTTGTCGGCATCGAAGATGTCGGCCCCGTCGCGGCGCACCACCACCCAGTCGCCTTCCTCAAGATAGGTGATCCGCTGGGTCAGCGGCGCGAGCGCAAGCGCGTCGGAGCCGAGATACATCTCCGCCTCATCACCCTCGGGCCCGTAGCCCAGCACCAGCGGCGAGCCGAGACGCGCGCCGATCAGCAGGTCGGGCGCCGAGCGGAAGGCGATCGCCAGCGCGAAGGCGCCGCGCAGCCGGGGCAGGACGGCGCGCACCGCGGCGACCGGGTCGGCCCCCGCCTCGACCTCGGCCGAGATCAGGTGCGCGACCACCTCGCTGTCGGTCTCGCTCTCGAACACCCGGCCCCGTGCCGCGAGCTCGCTGCGCAACTCCTTGAAGTTCTCGATGATCCCGTTGTGGACGATCGCCACCTCACCCGTGGCATGGGGGTGGGCATTGGCGGCGGTCGGCGCGCCGTGCGTGGCCCAGCGGGTGTGGGCGATGCCGACGAGGCCCGGCGCCGGGTCCGCGGCCAGCACGTTCACGAGGTTGGCAAGGCGCCCCTCGGCGCGGCGGCGCACCATGGCGCCTTCATGCAGGGTGCAGATCCCGGCGCTGTCGTATCCGCGATATTCCATGCGTCTCAGGCCATCGACCAGCCGGTCGGCAACGCTGCTTTGTCCCACGATCCCAATGATGCCGCACATCTCGTCTGGCTTTCCCTTCTGCCGTTTGCGCCGGGTCTAGCCTGCCGCCCTGCAACGGCAACCCCACAATCTGCAAGGCCCGCGAGGCTTAGGAAAAAAACAACCTTTCCTGCCTATTCACCACTTCTCGTGACGCAGCCTTCGCTTTCGTCGGGCGAGGTGACGCGGAATATTTTTGAGAGACCCCTGGGGGCTTGGAATGAGCGCATTCGGCAAGAAGGGCAATGCTGGCGGGATGAAGCCGGGCGCACGCCCCGCCTTCGGTGTCGCCCGCCCGATGAAGGGTTCCGGCGGCGCGCCGCGCGGCGGCGAGCAGTTCCCGCCGATCCCCGGCGAGGCCCCTGCGCCCCGCCCCGCTGCGGCAGCCCCGCCCTCCGCCTCCCGTCCGGCAACGACCTCCGAGGCGATCGACCGCCTCAATGAGCGCATGGCGGCGATCAACGAGACCAACTCCGAGGTCGGCGGCTTCGAGGCGAGCGTCCACAAGATCAAGGAACAGGTGCTCCCGCGCCTGCTCGAGCGTGTCGATCCCGAAGCGGCGGCGACGCTCTCCAAGGAGGAGCTCTCAGAGGAGTTCCGTCCGATCATCATGGAGGTGCTGGCCGAGCTCAAGGTCACCCTCAACCGGCGCGAACAGTTCGCGCTGGAAAAGGTGCTGATCGACGAGCTGCTGGGCTTCGGCCCGCTCGAAGAGCTGCTGAACGACCCCGACGTGTCCGACATCATGGTCAACGGGCCGGACCAGACCTACATCGAAAAGAAGGGCAAGCTGCAGCTCGCCCCGATCCGCTTCCGCGACGAGCAGCACCTGTTCCAGATCGCGCAGCGCATCGTGAACCAGGTCGGCCGCCGCGTCGACCAGACCACCCCGCTCGCGGACGCCCGTCTCAAGGACGGCTCGCGTGTGAACGTCATCGTCCCGCCGCTCAGCTTGCGCGGCACCGCGATCTCGATTCGAAAGTTCTCCGAGAAGCCGATCACGCTCGACATGCTGCGCGACTTCGGCTCGATGTCGGACAAGATGTGCACCGCGCTCAAGATCGCGGGCGCGTGCCGGATGAACATCGTCATCTCGGGCGGTACGGGTTCGGGTAAGACGACGATGCTCAACGCCCTGTCGAAGATGATCGACCCGGGCGAGCGCGTGCTGACCATCGAGGACGCGGCGGAACTGCGCCTCCAGCAGCCCCACTGGCTGCCGCTCGAAACCCGCCCGCCGAATCTCGAAGGCCAAGGCGCGATCACCATCGGCGACCTCGTCAAGAACGCCCTGCGTATGCGCCCCGACCGCATCATCCTCGGCGAAATCCGCGGCGCGGAGTGCTTCGACCTTCTTGCGGCGATGAACACCGGCCACGACGGCTCCATGTGCACCCTCCACGCCAACTCCCCGCGTGAGTGCCTCGGCCGTATGGAGAACATGATCCTGATGGGCGACATCAAGATCCCCAAGGAAGCGATCAGCCGCCAGATCGCCGAATCCGTCGACCTCATCGTCCAGGTCAAGCGCCTGCGCGACGGTTCGCGCCGCACCACCAACATCACCGAGGTGATCGGGATGGAAGGCGACGTGATCGTGACGCAGGAGCTGTTCAAGTTCGAATATCTCGACGAGACCGACGACGGGAAGATCCTCGGCGAGTTCCGCTCGTCGGGCCTGCGCCCCTACACGCTCGAGAAGGCGCGCCAGTTCGGTTTCGACCAGGCCTATCTGGAGGCCTGCCTCTGAGGAGGCTCCTCCCCGGTCCGCTGGATCGGGGAGAAACGTCCTGACGTCAGCCCTTCAGCACCGCCGGGAGGCTCATCGCCAGCAGGCCCGCGCCCAAGGTCGCGGCGAGCACGAATAGCGTGGTCCAGGGCACCCACCCGACGGTCTCGAGCCGCGTGACGTTGCGCAGCCGGGCGCGACGGCGCTCCATCAGCGTCGCGAAGGCGGCGAACAGCCACAGCGCCCCGCCCAGCCACGCCATGCGCGCGGCATCGCTGAGCAGCTCGAATTGCGCGATCACGTACATCGCTGCGCCATGTAGGGGCGGGCGCGGCTTGCGCAATCCCTGCCGCTCGGCCAAGCGGCCCGTGATGGATGGCACGATCGCCCGCCCCCGCCCGCTGCTCGCCCTTTTCGTGCGGCTCCTCGCCGCCTTCGCGCTGGCCACGATGGGCATGCTGGTGAAGCTGGCGGGAGAACGCGGCGCGCATCTCATGGAGCTGATCTTCTGGCGCCAGGCGCTCACCGTGGTGCTGCTCGGCGCCGGCCTCGCGCTGACCGGGCGCCTCGCGCTGCTGAAGACCCGGCGCCTGCCCGCCCATGCCCGCCGCGCCGCCGCCGGGCTGGGCGGCATGGTCTTCACCTATGGCGCTGTGCTGCTCCTGCCGCTCGCCGAGGCGACGACGCTGGGCTTCACCGCGCCGATCTTCGCCGTGCTGCTCGCCATCGTGCTGCTGCGCGAGCGGATCGGCCCCTATCGCTGGGGCGCGGTGGCGATGGGCTTTGCGGGCGTGATCGTGGTCATGCAGCCCTTCGGCGGCTTTCACGAGGGCGTCACCCCGGCGGGAGTGGCGGTGGGGCTCGTCGCGCCCTTCATGGTCGCGCTCATCAGCTTCCAGCTCCAGGACCTCAACACCACGGAAAACCCGTGGAGCATCGTCTTCTGGTTCGCCGCGCTCAGCACCCCCGTCGCAGCGCTCGCCCTGCCCTTCGTCTGGGCGGCGCACGATCCGCTGACCTGGGGGCTGATCCTCGGCATGGCCCTTGTCGGAGCTGCCGCGCAGATGCTTCTCACCACCTCGCTGCGCTTCGGCTCGGCGGCGGTGATCCTGCTGATGGACTACACCGCGCTGCTGTGGGCGAGCTTCTACGGCTACACCGTCTTTGACCGCGCGGCCCCGGCAAGCCTGTGGCTCGGCGCGCCGCTCATCATCGGCGCGGGCCTCCTGATCGCCTGGCGCGAGCGGCAGCTTGCCCGATCCCGGGTGCATTCCGGCGAATAGGACGGACCTTGCGGGGTCTCGCTCCGGTTGCACCGGCAGGTAACACTCTGAAGGAGCCCTGCCATGACCACCCGTAACCTTGTCGCCGCCCTCTTGATCGGCGCCGCCGCGCTCACCACCGCCGCCTGCAATACCGTCGAAGGCGCCGGCGAGGACCTCCAGTCGGCATCGCAGGCGGTGCGCGACGGCACCTGATACCCGACTCAGCGGACGAGAGCGGCCTTTCATCGCATTGACAGGAAATCGGTGGCATGACCTTTGTTGATCCTCCCGATCAACGACAAGGAAGTCCACCGCATGATCCGCAACGTGCTTGCTACTGCCGCTCTCGCCGCGCTTATGCTGACGACCACCGCCTGCAACACGGTGAAGGGCGTCGGCGAGGACATCAAGTCCGTGGGCCGCGCCGGGGAACGGGCGATCAACTGACCGCGGCACTCCGATAGACGAGAACGATGTTGTTCGCCGGCAGCGCATGACGCGCGCTGCGGGCTATGCCGTGTTGCGCGGCGAGCGCGTCGAGCGCCTCGGCCTCGCGCAGGCCCCATAGCGGATTGCGGGCCTTGAGGCTCTCGTCGAAGGCGAGGTTCGAGGGGGCAGTCTCCACCCCCTGCTCGATATAGGGTCCGTAGAGCACCAGCGGCCCGCCGCTCCTGCCCAGCAATTGGGCAGCACCCCGGAAAAGCCCTCGCGTTGCGGTCCAGGGGCTGATGTGGACCATGTTGATGCACAGGATCGCGGCAGCCTCCACGGCCGGCCAGGTGTCAGGGTCTGCCGCGTCGAGGCGCAGCGGGGGCAGCAGGTTCGTCCCCTCATAGTCCTCACGCCATGCCGCAATCGAGGCGAGCGCCTCGGGCGAGGGATCGGTGGGCTGCCACGCGAGCGCCGGAAAGCGCTCGGCGAGGAACACCGCATGTTCCCCTGTCCCTGCCGCAATTTCGAGCACCGTGCCGCGCGTCGGCAGTTCGCGCGCGAGCACCTCCGCGATCGGCTCGCGGTTGCGCAGGGTCGCAGGGGCGTGCTGCTTCACGCTCAGGAGACCTGCCGTTCCTGCCCCTCCCAATAGGGCGCCCGCAGCTCGCGGCGCAGGATCTTGCCGCTGGCGTTCCTCGGCATGACGGGAATGACAACGACGCTCTTGGGCGCCTTGAAGGCGGCGATCCGCTCGCGCGCCCAGGCGATGACGTCGGCCTCGTTGACCTCGTGGCCCGGCTTGGGCACGACGCAGGCCTTGACCTCCTCGCCCCACCTGGCGCTCGGCACGCCGATCACCGCGACCTCGGCAATGGCGGGGTGGCCGTAGATCGCGCTCTCGACCTCGGCGGGATAGACGTTCTCGCCGCCGGAGATGATCATGTCCTTGATGCGGTCCTGGATGTAGACGTAGCCGTCCTCGTCCATCACGCCCGCATCGCCGGTATGGAGCCAGCCGTCGGGGTCGATGGTCTTGGCGGTCGCCTCGGGCAGCTTCCAGTAACCCGCCGTGTTCGAGGGCGAGAGGATGCACACCTCGCCGATCTCGCCGCGCGGCACCTCGCGGTTGTCGGGCCCGCGCACCTCAATCTGGACGCCCGGTGTCGCCTTCCCCGCAGAACGCATCCGCTGGTTGCCCTCGGTCGTGTGGTCCTCGGGCGGCAGGACCGAGATCGTGCCGGAGGTCTCGGTCATGCCGTAGGCCTGGAGGAACTTCGTGGTCGGCATGGTCCGCACCGCCTCCTTGAGCAGTTCGAGCGGCATCGGCGCGGCGCCGTACATCAGGTATTTGAGATTGGAGAAGTCGGTGCTGGCCGCAAGCGGGTGCTGGACGACCATCTGGAGCGCGGCCGGCACGATGAACATGTGCGTCGCCCCGGCCTCCATCCCCTCGAGCACGCCGACGGGCGAGAACTCCGCCTGCACGAGGCTGCGCACACCGGCCGAGACCGCGATGTTGACGAGCCCCGTGCCCCCGATGTGCGCGCAGGGCATGGCCACGAGCATGCAGTCGCCCGGCTCGTAGAAGTGCCAGTCCGCCCCCGCCGCAATGCCGGGATTGCGCAACCCCAGCAGGTTGGCGTTGGAGAGCATCGCCCCCTTGGGATTGCCGGTGGTGCCCGAGGTGTAGAGCTGGAGCACCGGCTCGTCCGGCGCGGGCGGCGCGTAGAGGGCAGGCTCGAAGCCCGCCGCTGCGGTGCGCGCGGCCTCGGCCTCGATCACCTCGGGCTGCGCGGGAAGCTCGCCCGCGACCTCGTGGGCGGTCGCGACGAACTCGGCGTCGGCGAAGACCAGCTTCGCCTCGGTGTCGCCGAGGATGTAGGCGATCTCGCGCGGGGCGAGGCGCCAGCCGATCGGCACCATCACCGCCCCCATGCGCGCGGCGGCGATGTAGAGGAGGAAGTAGATGTCGCGGTTCTTTCCGAGCCACGCGATCCGGTCCCCGGCCGCGATCCCCCGCGATTGCAGCAACGCGATCAGCCGGCGGGTGAGGACATCGGCCTCTCCAAAGGTCGTCACCCGCCCCTCCTGATCGAAGGCCGGGCCGTCGGGCCGCTCCCTCGCCCAGAAGTGCATGATGTCGTCGAAGGTCGACAGATCGTGATAGGCGTTCTTCGCCATGGCCGTGCTCTCTCCCAAAAGCCGTGTCGGGAGAGAGTTAAGCGCAAGCGAACCTGACGGTCCACCCGCCTTTTAGCGAAAGCGCCCCTGCCGCCGTGCGGCGGGCTCCCGCAGCAGCAGCCAGATGCCGAGCCCCAACGGCCCGGCAAGGAAAGTCGCAAGCAGGATCGGCGCCTGGACGACACGCGAGATGTTCTTCGCGTCGCCGTCGCGCGCGATCCAGAGCCCGACGAAGAGGTCGAAGGCGAGGTAATGGGTCCAGCCGATCGTCACCCCCGCATCGCTCGCGAAGATCGCGCGCACGCCGGCGATGGTCGAGAAGTCCGCCCCGCCCCCTTCCGGGTTGGGGATGAGGCCGCTCACAACGCCAATGAGGCCCGCGGCATAGACGAGGCACAGCAGGCCCACGCCGAGGTAGAGCACCGCCGAGAGCAGCGCCGGCCAGCGCGGGAGGAGGATCAGCGCGGCCCAGCACACGAGCGCCAGCAGGTTCACCGCGCCGAACACCGCGTCCCACGCCATCACGCGCTCTCCCCGGCCTCGCCCACGCGGCGCCATTCGCGCGCGGCGCGGCGCATCGCCTCGTTGTCGTGGGTGAAGCGCCCCCCCGCCCGGCGCAGCGCAAGGCCGAGCGCGGCTTCGGCAACCAGCGATGCGTCGATCGAGCGATACCGCTCCCACGATCCCGACAGCAGCGGGTCGATCAGCGGCGCGGCGATCAGCGCGGCGCGCTCGGCAAGGCGCAGGTCGCCCTCCCGCTCGCCGCGCAGGAGGCCGGGGTGGAGGATGTCGAGCCGCTTGAACCCGATCCGGGTCAGCGCCTCCTCGGTCTCGCCCTTGACGCGCATGTAGAAGGTCTTGGAGCGCGCATCGGCCCCCGCGGCGCTCACCAGCACCATGTTGGGCACCCCCGCGCGCTTCGCCGCCTCGGCGGTCGCGAGCACGAGGTCGTGATCGACCGCGCGGAAGGCGGCCTCGTCCTTGCCCGCCTTCTTCCACGTCGTGCCCAATGCGCAGATCAGCGCGCGCGGCCGCACCGCGTCGAGCACGTCGCCCCACTTGTCGGGCTCGGCAACGAACATCTCCATCCGCGCGCCCGGCGGCAGCGCGGCCTCGCGCCTGGCGATGCCGAGGATGCGCACCTCGTCGCCCGCGCTGGCGATCTCGATCACCCGGCGCCCGACGAGGCCCGTCGCGCCCACCAGCGCCACCCGCACCGGGCCGGTCACGCGCGGCTCATACATTGACGAGCCCCGCGGGCCGCTCGCCGTAGATCCGGCCGACCGCCTGCATGGCGAAGCGGTCGCTCATGCCGGCGATGAAGTCCGCGATGGTGCGCGCGCGCTCCGGATCGCGATGCGGCAGGCGCGCCTGCCAATCCTCGGGCATCAGCCGCGCGTCCTGCGCATAGGCCGCGAACAGCCGCGCGACGACATCGCGGGCGCGCTCGGCAGCAGCGACCTGTTCGGGGTGGTAGTAGAGGCGCTCGTACATGAAGCTCTTGAGGCGTCGCTCCTGCGCCGCCATCGCGGGGGAGAAGCCGGCGAGCTGGCGTCCGGCGGCGCGCACCTCGGCGACGGAGCCGAGGCCGGCGGCCTGCTCCGTGGTGTGCGCGATCACGTCGTTCACCATCAGCCCGATCTGGTCGCGTATCATCTCGCGCAGCAGACGCTCGCGCGGGGCATGGGGGAAGCGCTTTTCGACCGCCCGCCACTGGTCTGCGAGGAAATCGAGCGTGAGCAGGTCGTCGAGCTGGAGGAAGCCCGCGCGCAGGCCATCGTCGATGTCGTGGTTGTCGTAGGCGATGTCGTCCGCCACCGCCGCGACCTGCGCCTCGAGCGAGGGCCAGGTACCAAGGTCGAGCGGGAAGGCCGCGTCGAGCTCCGCCAGCGCCCAGTTCGGCGCCGCCACCGGGCCATTGTGCTTGGCGAGGCCCTCGAGCAGGTCCCAGGTGAGATTGAGCCCGTCGTGCGCGGGATAGGGGCACTCGATCCGCATCACCGTGCGCAGCGCCTGCGCGTTGTGGCAGAACCCGCCGTGCCGCTCCATCGCCTCGGAGAGCGCCGCCTCCCCCGCATGGCCGAAGGGCGGGTGGCCGAGATCGTGGGCGAGGCACAGCGCCTCGGTCAGGTCCTCGTCGAGCCCCAGCGCGCGGGCGATTACCCGCCCGATCTGCGCGACCTCGAGGCTGTGGGTGAGGCGGGTGCGGTAATGGTCGCCGTCGGGGGCGATGAAGACCTGCGTCTTGGACTTCAGCCGCCGGAAGCTCATCGAATGGACGATGCGGTCGCGATCGCGCTGGAAGGCGCTGCGCGGGCCGCGGCGCTCGCCGCCACCGGAGGCTCCGCCGAATTCGCGCCGGGGCGAGGCCTCGGGGTCGGCGGCATAGAGGGCGCGGCTCATCACGGACGAGCGATTAGGGGAGCGGAGCGCGCGGCTCAACGGGAACAGGTCGGGAACCTTGCCGCAACGCCGGGAAAACCGCGCCGTCCGGTAGGTTATGGGGCCACCCTCCGGTGATTGGGGGGAAGGAGGGCGGCCCCAAGGGCCTACGGTGCGACCCGAAGACCCGGAGCCTGCCTCATGACAGGATCCGCGGACCGGATAGGAAGATGTTGCACCCCGCGCAATCCGGTAGATGAGCAAAAGCGACGAACCGAAGCCTAGGCGTCGATCTCCTGTTCGAGGATCCAGTTCGCCGCGGCCTCGCAGTGGATGCGTGTGCTGTCGAAGATCGGCAGGACATTGGCATCGACGTCGACCACGAGGTCGAGCTCGGTGCAGGCGAGCACCACCGCATCGGCGCCTTCCTGCGCGGTGTTGGTGATGATCGTCTTCATCGTCCGCTCGGCGACGCGCGTGACCTTGCCCATCATCAGCTCGTCGTAGATGATCCGGTCGAGCGCCTCGACATAGTCGAGATGCGGCGGCAGCAGGTCGATGCCGTGGGCGACGAGGCGCTTCCTGTAGAAGCTCTCGGTCATGACATTGCGCGAGCCGAGCAGCGCGGCGCTCTTCTTGTCCGCGCGCTTCATGGCGAGCCCGACATATTCGGCGATATGGAGGATCGGGATGTCAATCGCGGCGGCGACCTCGTCATAGAGGCGGTGCATCGAATTGGCGCCGATGATGAGGCCCTCGGCCCCCGCACCCTCCAGCCGCTTCGCGCTCTCGGTCAGCACGCCCGCGGCCCGCTGCCAGTCCCGCTCCTCGACGAGGGCGTAGAGCTGGCAGAAATCGAGGCTTTCGATCAGCAGCGGGGCGCTCGCCATCGGCGCGGCGCGTTTCTGGACGATGCGGTTGATTCTCTCGTAATAGGTCGCGGTCGACACCCAGCTCATGCCGCCGATGATCCCCAGTTTGCGCAAAGCCGCGGGTCCCTTGTCATTCCTTGTGCAGATGCGAACGGCTTTAGGACGCAAGCGTTCCGCGCGTCCAGAGCCGCAGAGGGCGCCGGCGGGATTACTCGGAGTTTGGCGATGAGGCGTGGCTGGCGAGCCACGGCTCGAGATCGGCCAAAGTCGCCGACACGGCCTCCTCTTGCGGCAGGTGCCCGATGCCGGGGTAGGTCACCAGGCGGCTTGCCGGGATGGTCTGCGCCAGCCAGCGGCCCGCCTCGACGGGGATCAGGCGGTCCTCCTCGCCCCACAGGATGAGGGTCGGCGCCGAGATCGCCGCAATGCCGGCAACGGGCAGCGCCTCGTAGGACTCGCTGAACCGCTTGAGCGTGGCGCGGCGGTTGCCCGGATAGCGCAGCAGCTCCCAGTAGCGGTCGATCGCCGCCTCGCTCGCCACCGACTTGACCGAGACCGACTGCTCGAGGCTCTGCGCGATGAGGGCGCGCGGCGTGATCTGTTCGACCAGCAGGTTGACCCCCGGCATCCGGGCGATGGTGAAGCCGATATTGCCGCCCGAGGATTCCTCCTCCTCGCCCGGCTCGCGCTCCAGCCGCAGCATCGGCCCGCCGCTCGCGTCGACCAGCACCAGCCCGGCGACGCGCTCGGGGTGGGCGATGGCGAAGGCGAGCGCGTGCTTGCCGCCCATCGAGTTGCCGCCGATCACGAAGCGGCCGAGGCCCAGCCGGTCGGCGACGGCAAGGATGTCGGCGACGAAGCCGGCGGTGGAGTAGTCGCCCGCCGGGTCGGGGCCGGTGAGGCCGTGGCCCACCTGGTCGAAGCGGATCACCCGGTAGCGGTCCCTGAGGGCGGCGGCCCAAGGCTCCCAGGTGTGGAGATCGGCGTTGGAGCCGTGGAGGAGGAGGATCGCGGGCGCATCGCGCGGTCCTTCGTCGCGCAGGTGGACGGTGAGGCCGCACCCCACGTCCACGAACTGCGAGGGCGGCGCGCCGTACTTCGCGCGCATCTGCGCCGGATCGGTGTCGGGCGTGCGGAACACCAGGAAGGCGACCACCAGCACCGCGAGAAGCGCGGCGAGGCCGCGCCAGAGCCACTTCATCGGGGTTTCATCTCCGCAATCCAGCGCCGCACCACCGCCACGCCCTCGGCATCGACGCTGCTCTTGCCGAGCTCGGGCATGGCAATGCCGGGCTCGGCGCTCGCCATGCGGTAGAGGAGGATCGAGGCGTCGGGCTGGCCGGGGACGACCGAGAAGTCGTGCCCCCCCGCCCCGCGCCCCGCCGCGACCGGGCGCTTGAAGATGCCGACCGCATGGGGATCGGCCTGTTCCCAGCGCAGGTCGAGGCCCGAGTTGGACGCGCTCCCGCCCGGCTGGTGGCAATGGGCGCAGTTGACGTCGAGATAGGCGCGGGCGAGCGGGGCCGCGGGGCCACTGCCTTGGGTACGCCAGTCGGGGAGGGCCGCCGAGCCCTCGGGCACCCGGTCGAGGAGCCCGGCGCCCGTCATCCGCCCCAGCCACGCACCCGAAAGGTTGCGCGCCTTCGGGCCGATCGGAATCACCTGCCCGTCCTTGCTGTGACAGGTCTTGCACTGGTTCTTGTTGGGGATGGCATAGGAGATCGCCTCGCCCACCGGGGTCACGAGGTCGATCCGCCCGCCCGCCAGCGCGAGGGTCGCGTCGGTCTGCTCGGCGTTCCAGCGATAGGGAAGCGCCACCCAGCCCTCGGCGCGATGAAGGAGCACGCGGGTCTCGATCAGGCGCCGTTCCTCGGGCGCCTCGCCCCCGAAGGCGAAGGTCTTGATGATCGCCGCGCCCACCGGGAATCGCAGCAGGCCCTCCCCGTCGGCGGTGAGCTGCGTGCCCTCGGGCAGGTAGATGAAGCGCAGCTTGTCCGCGCCGTCGGACCACAGCGGGGTGCTGAGCGCATAGGGATGGACGCCCCGGTTCGGCGCCTGCGCTCGGCCCTGCGTGAAGAAGGCGAAGTCGGAGAGCTTCGCGGGGAAGCCCTCGCCCCGGATCGTCGCATCGCTGACGGGCGGGGGTCCGGTCACGTCCGCATGGGCGAGGGCCGCGCCCAGCGTGGCGCAGGCGAGCGCGAGGAGGCCCGCGGCGGCCCTCACTGGATGCGCGCCTCCAGCGCCGCGGGCGCGCCGACTGCGGGGAAGTCCCAGCTGGTCGTCGGCTCCAGCATCAGCGGGCCGGGCCGCGCCTCGGCGAGGCTCTGGCCGGCCCGGGTGAGCCCCAGCGTCCAGCCGCCGATGCCGGGCGCGAGCCTGAGGGCGTTGCCCTCCTGCTCGGCGACGCCGTCCCACATCACCGGCGGCAGCGCCCCGCCGAAGGCGGCCAGCAGCATGTCCGCGCCCTCGATCTGCGGATCGTCCCCGCCCCGCCCGAAGGCGTTGGGGCCGACGATTACGTTCCTCGCATGGGGGTTGTAGCGCGGGTCCTCGAAGGGCTGATTGTAGGCGATCACCATGATGTGCGCGGTGGCGTTGTTCTCGAGCGTGTTGCCCTCGATCAGCACGCCATCATTGGCCATCACCAGCACGCCGGTGCCGCGCCGCACGCTGCCCACGATGTTGCCCGGCGGCGCGAAGTTGGGGGTGTCGTTATCGTGCACCGTGTTGCCGCGCAGGACGACGTTGCCGCCGTCCATCACCGGCAGGCCCGGCAGGTCAAACACCAGCAGCCCGCCAGTGTTGCGGGTCGCGGTGTTGCCCTCGACCAGCGCGTTGCGGCTGTTCTCGATTTCGATCCCGGCGACGTTGAATTCCACCATGTTGCCGCGCACCGTGATGTCGCGGCTCTGGCCCACGTAGATCCCCGCGTCCGACGCGCCCGAGACCTTGGAGCCCTGCACCAGCACGCCGGTGCTCTCGACCGGGTAGATGCCGTAGGCGCCGTTCTCGGCCTTGGGCCCGCCGGTCCACTCGACGCGGATCGCGTGATAGACGATGTTGTCCGCGCCCTTGGACTTGATGCCGTCGCCCATGGGGTTCTCGACCGCGAAATCGCGCAGGGTGACGTTGTCCGAGGTGACGAGCAGCCCCTCGCCCGAGCCCTGCTGGCCGGTGAAGTCGAGGATCGTCCTGTCCATCCCCGCACCGCGCACCGTGACGCCGTCGACATCGAGGCTGAGCCCGTCGGTGAGCACGAAGCGGCCTTCGCCGAGTTCGACGACATCCCCCGGTTGGGCGAGGATCAGCGCCTCCTGCAGGCGCTCGGCCGCGCCCTCCCCGGGCGCGACGCGATGGGTTTCGGCGGCGAGCGGCGCGGCGGCGGCCGAAGCGAGCAGCGCGGCGGCGAGTGCCAGTCGGTTCATGATATTCTCCCTCTCCGGCGGGCACTGTGGCGCAAGGGAGGGAAGGATTGCAAGTATTCTCCCCTCCCCAGCACGGAGGGCGGAGGCTGTCATCCAAGCCCGATGGCGCAGAGCCCCGCGCTGGTGGTCAGCACCGCCACCGCCTCGCCGTCGTTCACACGGCGCAGGCGCTTGACGAGTTCGCCGAGGCCATAGCCCTCCTCGGGCTCGCCGGGCTGCGCGGCCATGCCCCGGCGGAGCTTCCAGAGCTGGCCGAGGGTGAGGCGCTCGACCATCCGCTCGGCCATGCATTCCGCGCGCCGCTCGCCGATGCCCGCCTCGACCAGCGCGCCCGCGACCTGCCTCCGCACCAGCGGGTCGGCGAGGCCGGTGAACAGCGCGCCCGCCGCCAGCACGAGGGCCAGCAGAAGACCGACGATCAGCTTGCGCACGGGATCAGTCCAAGGATTTGACGATTTCCTCGACCATCTTCTTGGCGTCGGCGAGGAGCATGACGGTCTGGTTCATGTAGAACACGTCGTTGTCGACCCCGGCATAGCCCACCCCGCCCATCGAGCGCTTGATGAAGAACACCTGCTTGGCCTTGTCGACGTCGAACACCGGCATGCCATAGATGGGCGAGGACTTGTCGGTCTTGGCGGCGGGGTTCACCACGTCGTTGGCGCCGATGATGAAGGCGACGTCGCACTGGGCGAACTCGGAGTTGATGTCCTCGAGCTCGAAGACCTCGTCATAGGGCACCGAGGCTTCGGCAAGAAGCACGTTCATGTGTCCCGGCATGCGGCCCGCGACGGGGTGGATGGCGTATTTCACCTCCACGCCCTTCTCCTTGAGCTTGTCCGCCATCTCCCGCAGCGCGTGCTGCGCCTGGGCGACCGCCATGCCGTAGCCGGGGATGATGATGACCTTCTCGGCCTGCTCGAGCATGTAGGCGGCGTCCTCGGCGCTGCCTTGCTTGTAAGGCCGCTGCTCGCGCGCGCCGCCCGCGCCGCCCGCGCCCGCGTCGGCGCCGAAGCCGCCCGCGATCACGCTGATGAAGCTGCGGTTCATCGCCCGGCACATGATGTAGCTGAGGATCGCCCCCGAGGAGCCGACCAGCGCCCCGGTGATGATCATCGCGGTGTTGCCAAGCGTGAAGCCCATCGCCGCCGCCGCCCAGCCCGAATAGGAGTTGAGCATCGAGACGACCACCGGCATGTCCGCGCCGCCGATCGGGATGATGAGGAGGAAGCCGATGGCGAAGGCGAGCACGGCGATCCAGATAACCAGCTGCCCCTCGCCCGCTCCGCCCGCGCCCGACAGCGTGTAGGCAAAGATCAGGCCGAGGATGGCGAGCAACGTGCCGAGATTGATGACGTGGCGCGCGGGCAGCAGGATCGGTGAGCCGCTCATGCGGCCCGACAGCTTGAGGAAGGCGATGACCGAGCCGGAGAAGGTGATCGCGCCGATGGCGATGCCGAGGCCGAGCTCGATGCGGCTGACCACCAGGATCTGCCCCGCGGCGTCGACGATCCCGAAGGACTGCGGATCGAGCCACGCGCCGAAGCCCACCACCACCGCGGCAAGGCCCACGAGGCTGTGGAAGCCCGCGACCAGTTCCGGCATCGCGGTCATGGCGATGCGCCGCGCGACGGTCACGCCGATGAGAGCGCCGAGGCCGACCGCGATGAGGATCTCGACAATGTTGGCGATGTCGTGGGTGACGAGCGTCGTCGCCACTGCGATGGCCATGCCGACCATGCCGTAGCGGTTGCCCGCGCGGCTCGTGGCGGGGCTGGAAAGCCCACGCAGCGCGAGGATGAAGAACACGCCCGCAATGAGATAGGCGAGCATCGCCCAGGCGGGGGTGCCGCCGGTGCCGGAAGCGGCGGCGGAAAGGAGGGAGAAGTCCATCTTACTTCTCCTTCTTCTTGTACATCGCGAGCATGCGCTCGGTCACCGCGAAGCCGCCGAAGATGTTGATGCTGGCGAGCACCACGCCAAAGAGCCCCAGATACTTGGCAGCCGGACTGCCCGCCTCCGCACTGGCAATCAGCGCGCCGACGATGATCACCGAGGAGATCGCGTTGGTCACCGCCATCAGCGGGGTGTGGAGCGCCGGGGTCACCGACCAGACAACGTAGTAGCCGACGAAACAGGCCAGCACGAAAATGCTGAGGATTGAGATGAAGTCCATGTCTTAAGCCCCCAGCAGCCTCTCGTTGACGACCTTGCCCCCCTGCGTCAGCCGGATCGCGTTCCCGATCTCCTCGTCGAGCACCGGGCGCCCGGCCTCCTTGTCCCAGAAGGCGCTGAGGAAGTTGTAGTGGTTGCGCGCGAAGAGCGCCGAGGCGTCGGCGGGGAGCTTCGCGGGGGTGTTGGCATAGCCGATGATGGTGACGCCATGCTTCACCACGACCTCGTCCGCCACCGAGCCTTCCACGTTCCCGCCCTGCGCCACCGCGAGGTCGAAGATCACGCTGCCGGGCTTCATCGTCGCGATCTGCGCGTCGGTGACGAGGCGCGGCGCGGCGCGGCCCGGGATCAGGGCGGTGGTGATGACGATGTCCTGCTTGGCGATGTGGCTGGAGACCAGCTCGGCCTGCGCCTTCTGGTATTCCTCGCTCATCTCGGTCGCATAGCCGCCCGAGCCCTCGCCCTCGAGCCCCGCGACGTTCTCGACGAAGATCGGCTTGGCGCCCAGCGATTGGATCTGCTCCTTGGTGGCCGAGCGCACGTCGGTCGCCGAGACCTGCGCGCCGAGGCGCCGCGCGGTGGCGATCGCCTGGAGGCCCGCAACGCCCACGCCCATGATGAACACCCGCGCGGCCTGCACCGTGCCGGCCGCGGTCATCATCATCGGGAAGGCGCGGCCATAGGCATCCGCCGCCGCCAGCACCGCCTTGTACCCGGCAAGGTTCGACTGCGAGGAGAGCACGTCCATCGACTGCGCGCGGGTGATGCGCGGCATGAACTCCATCGAGAGCGCCTCGTAACCGGCCGCGGCATAGGCCTCGACCACATCGCGCTTGCCGAAAGGATCGAACAGCGCCGCCACCCAGGCCCCCGGCTTGGCGCCGGCGAGCAGCGCCACATCAGGCGCCTGGATGCCGAGCACGATGTCGGCATCCTTCACCACCGCCGCCGCGTCGCCGAGGCTGGCGCCAGCCTCCGCATAGGCGGCGTCGGTGATCGAGGAGACCACCCCCGCGCCGCTCTCGACCGCCACCGTGCAGCCGAGCGCAGCGAACTTCTTCACCGTTTCCGGCGTGGCGGCGACGCGCGTCTCGCCGGAGGCGCGCTCCTTCAGGATGGCGATCTTCACGTGGGGGGCCGGCTCAGCTGGCGATCAGGGAGACGATGACGAGCACGATCACCGCGATCAGCGGCACGGCCCATTTGAGGGTGCCCATGAAGCCGCTGTAGGTGGCTTCGGCCTTTTCCATGTCGTGAACACTCATTTGCATATTCCCCTTGGGCCCCTCAACGCGCCAGCGCGCGATTGGTTGCCGCGTGGTTGATGAACGATGGGCCGGACGGCCCCTGCGCATTTCCGTAAAGAAGCGGGCCCGGCTTCTCAAGTCACCTTTAATGCGAGGCGCCCCCGCCCCTCGCCGCCCGTGTGCGAGCCCCGATTGTCCCGCTGCGGCACAGCCTTAATCACGTCTTTACCTCCCCCCTCTATCCCCTCGCGATGATGTCGGTTGCGGGCCCGAGCCCGGACCAAGCAAGGGAGCCGAGCGGCACGAGCGATGGCAGAGATGGATGGCCTCCCCCCGGCGCAAGACGATGCGCGCATCGTGATGCTGATCGACGACGAGCCCGCCCAGGCGCGCCTCGTCACCGCGATCGCCGCGCGCGACGGCTGGCGCACCATCGTCGCCCCCGATGCCGAGACCGCCATCGCGATGCTCGGCACGCGCGAGGGGATGCAGCTCTCCGCGATCCTGCTCGACCAGTGGGTGCCGGGCGACGATGCCTGCGCGCTGATCGCCGAGCTGAAGTCGCGCCGCCCGGCCCTCCCGATCCTGATGCTCACCACCAGCGCCTCGCCGCTGCTCGCCGTCGAGGCGATGCGCGCGGGCGCCTCGGACTATCTCGTCAAGCCCGTCTCGCCCGACCGGCTGATGGAGGCGCTGCGCAGCGTCACCACCCGCGAGGCCCCGCGCGACGAGCTCGCCCCGCTCACCGAGAAGATCGCCGCCAATCTCGATTTCGACGCGATGATCGGCACCGCGCCCAGCTTCCGCGCCGCGCTCGCCCAGGCCGCCAAGGCGGCGCGCGGTCATGGTCATGTCCTCATCGAGGGCGAGAGCGGGACGGGCAAGGAAATGCTGATGCGCGCCATGCACGGCGCAAGCCCGCGCGCCAAGGACCCCTTGCGCATCATCAACCTCGCCTCGATCCCGCCCGGCTCGATCGATTCGGTGCTGTTCGGCCACGAGCCCGGGTCCTTCCCCGGCGCCTTCGATCGCCAGATCGGCGCCTTCCAGCACTGCGACGGCGGCACGCTGATCCTCGACGAGATCGACCGCCTCACCCCCGTGCTCCAGCAGCGCCTCGCCGAGGCGCTCGCGAGCGGCATCATCCGCCCCGTGGGCGCGAGCTACGGCTTCCGCGTCGACGTGCGCCTGTTCGTGACCAGCAACGTGGGCCTCGACCGGATGGTGGAGGCCGGGCAGTTCGACGCGGGCCTTGCCGCAAGGCTCGGCGCGACCCGCATCGTGCTCCCGCCCCTGCGCGAGCGCACCGGCGACATCCCCGCCCTCACCCGCCACTTCCTCGCCCGCATCGGCGAGCAGCCGGGGCTCAACCACTTGTCGATCTCGGAGAGCGCGCTCGCGCTGCTGGCCGCCTACGACTGGCCGGGCAATGTCCGCCAGCTGCAATCGGTGCTGTTCCGCGCGGCGGTCTATTGCGAGGGCAACTCGCTCACCGCCGACAGCTTTCCGCAATTGTCCGAGATGCTCGGCGAGCAGGGCAGCGTCACCATGGCGAGCAGTCACGAGGGCGTGGGGATCATGCTCTACACCCCCGACGGCAACCTGCGCCCCCTGGAGGAGATCGAGGCCGACGTGATCCGCCTCGCCATCGGCCACTACCGCGGCCGCATGACCGAGGTGGCGCGGCGTCTGGGGATCGGGCGCTCGACCCTCTACCGCAAGCTCTCCGACCTCGGGATTGACAACGCGGCCTGAGGTTTCGTAGCGGCGGGGCTGCATTTTCGGGAGTGGAACGAGTGAACAAGCGTCACCGCTGAGGCGGCACCAGCGCACACAGGCACGGCCATCGGGCCGTCGCCCCTGTTCACTCTTCTTCCGAGGTTTCCCATGCCCAGACTGCAAGGCGCATTCTGCGTCGTCACCGGTGCCGCGCGCGGCATCGGCCGTGCCATCGCCGCCGCCTTCATCGCCGAAGGCGCGCGCGTCCTCCTCACCGACATTGACGCAGGGGGCGGCGCGGCGAGCGCGGCCGAACTCGGCGGCGACTTCCTGCGGCTCGACGTCCGCTCGGAAGCGGACTGGGAGGCGCTCGCCCGCCTCCACCCCGCCGCCGACGTCGTGGTCAACAATGCCGGGATCACCGGCTTCGAGGGGGGCATGGTCCCCCACGATCCCGAGCACGCGAGCCTCGCCGACTGGCGCGCGGTCCACGCGGTGAACACCGACGGCACCTTCCTCGGCTGCCGCTATGCGCTGCGGGCGTTGCGGGCCGCGCGGCGCGGCTCGATCATCAACATCTCCTCGCGCTCGGGGCTGGTCGGCATCCCCGGCGCGGCGGCCTATGCGGCCTCGAAGGCGGCGATCCGCAACCACACCAAGTCGGTCGCGCTCTACGCGGCGCAGCAGGGGTGGGAGGTGCGCTGCAACTCGGTCCACCCGGCCGCGGTGCTCACCCCCATGTGGGAGCCGATGCTCGGCGAGGGTGCGGAGCGCGAGGCGAACATGGCCGCCCTCGTCGCCGACACGCCGCTCAGGCGCTTCGGCACGCCGCAAGAGGTCGCAGCGCTATGCGTCTATCTTGCGAGTTCTGAGAGCGGCTACATGACCGGCGCCGAACTGACGCTCGACGGGGGGCTGCTGGCGGGGAGCGCGGCCTCGCCCGGCTGAGGGGGACGGGCGCGGCAGGCAAGCGCCGCCAGCCCCGCCCTTGCCCGGCGCCAGCAGGCGCTTGCCCGCGCTTGCCCCGGTCCAGACCCACTCCAGGGTGCCTTTAGACCCCTCCAGCGGGCGTTCGGGTGAGGCAGGGGCGATGTTTCACGTGAAACATCGCGGCGCCGGATGGGCAGGCGTCAAAGCGGCGGCATGGTGCTGTGATCGGTGAGCGCGGCATCCCTCAGGCCGCGCCACACGTTGCGCGCCTGCACCGTCTCGGCGACGTCGTGGACGCGCAGCAGGTGGACCCCCGCCTCCATGCCCCTGACCGCCAGCGCCAGCGACCCGGCGAGGCGGTTCCCCGCCTCCTCCTCGCGCGAGAGGGCGCCGATCATCCGCTTGCGGCTCGCCCCCAGCATCAGCGGGCTGCCGAGCGCGTGGAACAGCGGCAAGGCGTTGATGAGCGCGAGGTTCTGGGCAAGCGACTTGCCGAAGCCGATGCCGGGATCGAGCACGATGCGCGCCTCAGCCACCCCGGCAGCCATTGCGCGCGCCTTCGCAGCCTTGAGGAAGTCGAAGACCTCGCTCACCACCTCGGCATAGTCCACGCCCTTGTGGAGGTCCTCGCCGCTGCCGGGGGCGTGCATCAGCACCACCGGACAGCCGCTCGCCGCGACCACCTCGATGCTGCGCGGATCGTAGCGCAGCGCCGAGACGTCGTTCGCCATGTGCGCCCCCGCCCCGAGCCCGGCCGACAGCACCCCGGCGCGGCGGGTGTCGAGGCTGATCGCGGCGCCCATCCCGGCGCAGTACTCCACCGCCGGGACAACTCGCTGAATTTCCTCGTCTTCGAAGGTCGCCGCCGCGCCTGGGCGGGTGCTCTCCCCGCCGATGTCGATGATTGCCGCCCCCGCCTCGAGCATCGCCGCGGCATGGGCCCTGCCCGCCTCCGCGCTGTCGTGCCGCCCGCCGTCTGAAAAGCTGTCGGGGGTGACGTTGAGGATGCCCATGACCTGCGGCTGATCGAGCCTGATGGTCCGCGCGCCGAGTTCCAGCGGCGGGTGAACCTTGGCAAGGTTCGCCCACTGCGCCGCCGCGTCGTCTGCCAGATCGCTCGGCAGGCGCGCGAGCGCGCTCTTGATCTCTCGCGGCGTGCCCACGAGCCGCTCGGCCACCGCCCCGCCCTCGCGCACCACCAGCGCGAACTCGCGGGCATAGGCCATCGAGCCGCCGAGCCGCACCGCCTCGCCCTCCACCGCCTGCGGGCCTGGAACGAGGGTGAGCGGGTGCAGATAGACGCTTGCGGACATGGAAGCGACGCTTACCCATCTGCAGGGCCGGGGCAAAGCCCACCCGGCCTGCTGCCAACAGCCGCGCTCATGCAGGAAGGCCGCACCGTCCCCGGCGCGGCCTTCCCATAGCAGGTTCAGCGCCTCAGCGGCCGAACTTGAAGCGCACGCCTGCCGAGAGGATCGACTGGCCGGTCTCCACGCCGAGCGTCGCGGGCAGCAGGTTGAGCGGCACCTCGGCCGTGTCGGTGCGGTCGCGCCAGGTGTACTGGCCGAACACCTCCGCCCGGTCCGAAAGCGCGAAGCTCGCCCCCGCCATCAGCTGGTAGGCCAGCCCGCCGTCGCTCTCTTCGGCGACATCGACGCCCGAGGGGCGATAGCGGATGTCGGCCCACTGGTAGCCGAGCCCCGCCCCCACGAAGGGCTTGAAGGTGCCGCGCGGGTTGAAGTCGTAGAACACGTTGGCGAACAGGCCGAAATTCGACACGCGGCCCTCGCCGTCGTCGATCACCTGGCCGACCGTGGGGTTGATCGCGCTCGGCGCGCCGCGGGTGAGCACGGCCGCATCGACCCCGTCGATGTTCGCGCCGCCCACCGTCAGCCCGGAATGCCGGTCGATGCCGTAGCGGGTGTAGGCGCCCTCGAGCTCGACGCGGAACCCGTTGTCGAAGGCATAGCCCACGTGGCCGTTGATGGCGTAGCCACTGTCGAACTCGGTGCGCCAGCCGAGCGAAGTGCCGGCCGGAATGGCGCCGAAATCCGGGGTCGCCGGGACCGTGCTGTCGAAGGCGCCGCTGTTGTTGCTGTCACCGGGCAGCGACAGGCCGCCGCTCACGCCGACATAGGGGCCTTGGGCCAGGGCCGCCGCGGGGAAGGCGACCAGCGCCGCGGTGCCTGCTGCGATCAGGCCGAGCTTGCTCTTCACGTTCATGCTGTTTCCTCGTTGGATGAAGGCCGGCCGAAGGGGGATGACCGGCGCCTCGGCTACGAGGAAAGGTGAGAGCGGGTTTCTGGCATTTGCGGTGAACGGACGCCATGTTGCGGCAGACCGACGTGGACCCTAACCTGTTCATTTTACAGCAATGTTACGCCTTCAGGACCCCTAATCTTCAGAGGCCAGAAGGTAGAGCTGGCGCGCCGAGTCGATCGGCTGGACATCGGCGCCGTTCTCGTAGTGCCAGAAGGCCCACCCGTTGCACGAGGGCGCCCCCTGGAGCTCCTTGCCGAGCCCGTGGATCGAGCCGGTCCTGCCCCCGCACTCCAGCGAGCCGTCGGCGCGCACCGTGGCGATCCAGCGGCGCTTCCTGTCGAACAGCTTGCTGCCCGGCGGGATGAGCCCCGCCTCGACCACCGCGCCGAAGGCCACCTTGGGCGCCGCGCGCGGGCTCTGCATCGTAGTGAGCGCGCTTTCGTCGAGCGGCAGTTCGCGGGCGATGCGCTTCTCGGCGACGCTCCGGTAGAAATCCTCGCGCTCGCAGCCGATCCACTGCCGTCCCAGGCGCTTCGCCACCGCGCCGGTGGTGCCGGTGCCGAAGAAGGGATCGAGCACCACGTCGCCCTTCTCCGTGGTCGCGAGCAGCACGCGGTAGAGCAGCGCCTCCGGTTTCTGCGTGGGGTGCGCCTTCTTGCCGTTCTCCTTCAGCCGCTCGCCCCCCGAGCAGATCGGCAGCACCCAGTCCGAGCGCATCTGGAGCTCGTCGTTCAGCGTCTTCATCGCCCGGTAGTTGAAGTGGTAGCGCGCCTTCTCGCCCATGCTCGCCCAGATCAGCGTCTCGTGAGCGTTGGTGAAGCGGGTGCCCTTGAAGTTTGGCATGGGGTTGGTCTTGCGCCAGACGATGTCGTTCAGGATCCAGAAGCCGAGGTCCTGGAGGATGCTGCCGACGCGGAAGATGTTGTGGTAGCTGCCGATCACCCACAGCGCGCCATCGGGCTTGAGCACCCGGCGGGCCTCGGTCAGCCATTCGCGGGTGAACTTGTCATAGGCGGCCATGGAGTCGAACTGGTCCCAGTGATCGGTTACGGCATCGACATGGCTGCCGTCGGGCCGGTTGAGATCGCCGCCGAGCTGGAGGTTGTAGGGCGGATCGGCGAAGACGAGGTCGACGCTCGCCGAGGGCAGCGAGCGCATCGCCGCGATGCAGTCGCCCGGCAGGATGCGACCCAGCGGCAGATCGGGCGCGCGGACAATTTCCCGCGTCTTGCCAACGCTTTTCGCGCGCGACTTCACCTTTTCTGTTACAACTGCCACTTGGCCCTCGCCTGTTCTGTCCGGAAACTTATCCACAGGCATGAGTCTTCGAGGAGTCCGCGTCAAGCGTCTAATTTCGCGGAGCTTGTCGGCGCCGGCACAAGGCACGGGCGGAACGAAGCGGGACCGGCACAAGATGTTGAGTCCGCCGCGCGTGGCGGGACTCCAGATGCAGCGGTGTGGCGAGGAGGACTCACCTGCGCCCGATCATCGCCCCCGCCGCCCAGCCCCGATGCCGATCGCCGGCCGCGGTCCGGCAGGGAGCGCCGGGAATATTTCGCGACCCTGTGGAAACCCCTCTCCCTCGCCCGGGGAGGGGCGTGCTAGAGGCGGACCCATGTCCGCGCCCACCACCACCGACGATCCCGATGACGGCTTCGACGCGATTGTCGATGCGCCCTTCGATGCCGCGCTATCCGAGCGCTATCTCGTCTATGCGCTCTCGACGATTACCGCCCGGAGCCTGCCGGACCTGCGCGACGGGCTGAAGCCGGTCCACCGCCGCCTGCTGTGGGCGATGCGGCAATTGCGGCTCGATCCCTCCAGCGCCTTCAAGAAATCCGCGCGCGTCGTCGGCGACGTGATCGGCAAGTATCACCCCCACGGCGACGCCTCGGTCTATGACGCGATGGTGCGCCTCGCGCAGGACTTCGCCCTCAGGTATCCGCTGGTCGAGGGGCAAGGGAACTTCGGCAATGTCGACGGCGACAACGCCGCCGCCTACCGCTACACCGAGGCCCGCCTGACGCGCACGGCCCTGGAGCTGATGGCGGGGCTCGACGAGGGCACGGTCGACTTCCTGCCCACCTATAACGGCGAGGAGATCGAGCCCGAGATCTTCCCCGGCCTCTTCCCCAACCTCCTCGCCAACGGGGCGAGCGGGATCGCGGTGGGGATGGCGACGAGCATCCCCAGCCACAATGTCGCCGAAATCATCGACGCGACGCTCGCGCTGATCGACAATACCTCGATCACGCACGAGGAGCTTATGCAGAGCTTCCACGGCCCCGACTTCGCGACCGGCGGCCACGTGATCGACAGCCCCGCCGCGATCAGCGAGGCCTATCGCACGGGGCGTGGCGCCTTCCGGCTGCGCGGGCGGTTCCTTGCGCCCGAGGCCAAGGACGAGGCCGACATCGCGGCAGGTATCGAGCGCCTCGGCGGCGGCCAGTGGCAGCTCGTCATCTCGGAGATCCCCTACCAGGTCCCCAAGGGCAAGCTGATCGAGCAGATCGCTCAGGCCATCGCCGACCGCAAGCTCCCCATCCTCGAGGACGTGCGCGACGAGAGCGTCGAGGCGATCCGCATCGTCATCGTGCCCAAGAGCCGGAATGTCGATCCCGAGCTCCTGAAGGAGAGCCTGTTCAAGCTCACCGACCTCGAGACGCGCTTCAGCCTCAACATGAACGTGCTCGACGCGCGGCCCGGCTTCGGGCGCACGCCGATGGTCATGGGGCTGAAGGAGCTGCTCGAAAGCTGGACCTTCGCGCAGATCGACATCCTCCAGCGCCGCGCCAAGCACCGGCTGGAGCAGATCGCCAGCCGGCTGGAGCTGGTGCGCGGCTACATCATCGCCTTCCTCAACCTCGACCGGGTGATCGAGATCATCCGCACCGAGGACGAGCCCAAGCCGGTGATGATCGCCGAGTTCGAGCTGACCGACCGCCAGGCCGAGGCGATCCTCAACATGCGCCTGCGCAGCTTGCGCAAGCTGGAGGAAATGCAGCTCAGGAAGGAGCAGGACGAGCTGCTGACCGAGCAGGACGAGCTCGAGAAGCTCCTCGAAAGCCCGGCCCGCCAGCGCACCCGGCTCAAGAAGGACCTCAGGAACCTCCGCAAGAACTACGCCGAGGACACGCCGCTCGGCCGCCGCCGCACGCTGATCGCCGAGGCCGCGCCGACTATCGCCTTCAGCATGGAGGCGATGATCGAGAAGGCGCCGGTCACCGTGATTCTCAGCCAGAAAGGCTGGATCAGGGCGGCCAGTGGCCACGTGCCGCTCGACCAGGAGTTCAAGTACAAGGAGGGCGACGGCCTCGCCTTCATCTGCCACGCCCAGACCACCGACAAGCTGCTGCTCGCGGCCTCCGACGGGCGCTTCTTCACGCTGGGCTGCGACAAGCTCCCCGGCGCGCGCGGCTTCGGCGAGCCGGTGCGCACCATGATCGACCTCGAGAGCGAGGCGAGCGTCTGCGCGATGATGGTCCACAGGCCCGGCGGCCGCCTGCTGCTCGCCTCGAGCCACGGCAAGGGCTTCGTCGCGCTGCTCGACGAGCTGCTCGCCGAGACCCGCAAGGGGCGGCAGGTGGTCAACCTCAAGGATGGGGCGAAGCTCACCGTGATCCGCCCGATCGGCGAGAGCCACGATCACGTCGCAGTCGTGGGCGACAACCGCAAGCTGGTGGTCTTCAACCTCGAGGAACTGCCGGTCATGTCGCGCGGGCAGGGGGTGCAGCTCCAGCGCTACCGCGACGGTGGGCTGTCGGACGCGACCACCTTCGTGCTGGCGGACGGGCTCAGCTGGCAGATGGGCGGCTCGGGCGAGCGAACCCGCACCGAGACCGAGATCCGCATGTGGAAGGTCGCGCGCGGCGCCGCCGGGCGGATGCCGCCGCAGGGCTTCCCCAAGTCGGGCAAGTTCGGCTGAGAGCGTCCCGCCGCACTCTCGCGCACGCGCCGGGCATGGGAAGGGCTGCGGAAGCCATGCTCCCGCAGCCCCTTGCGACCCATGCAAGAAGTCTCGTGGCTTACTGCGCCCCGCCCATTGCCCGACCCCCGGAGGCGGCGCTCGCAATCTGGTCGCGGCTGTAGAGAACGGTCAGATGACCTTGCGGGCTCACCGCGAAATGCTCCTTCCTCAGCCGCAGCATGCCCTGCTCCGCCTCGAGCAAAATTACGTCATTGGCGAGATCGACGCTGGCGAGCTTGCCGACCCCGCGGCCGCCCACCGAGACCACCGAGGCGCCCTGCACCAGCTTCTTGTCGCGCTCGACCCGGGCCTGGGCGACGCGTTCGTCCATCATGATGTCGACCTGTTCCCTGGTGGCGTTGACGCTCTGTCCCTTCTCCGCGTCGAACACCATGCTCACCGGAACGGGCGCCCTGTGCTTGCCAGTGTCGATCACGACCACCTGCTCGTTGACCTCCGCCACCGTGCCCACGGGCTTGCCGTCACTGCCGTAGATCGTCGCGCCAAGGTCCTGTGCGAGCGCGCCTGCGGGAATGACACCGAGGGCGCCGGCCAGCAGCGCCAGCTTCAAGGTTCTCATCATACAACTCCCTACTCAATCGACCGGAGCACGTGCCGGAGGGGCGGCACGCCCGGTAGGAAAAGCGCGGGCGCAAGCGGCATGAAGCGGTGCCGCGGCGACAGGGCCCAAAGCCCGAAGGGATGACCGGAGCGCCCGTGGGGCCTTGCCCGGTCTGCCCGCACCGCGGAATCTAACCTGCGCGGGACACGCAGGACAACCTGTTCGCAGCTTTCCCGTCGCGCTTTCCGCCCCGTTCACCCCGGGTCAACCGGGGCGGCGCGCCAGTTCCTCGGCGAGCAGCGCCTCGAGCCGCTCGGCGCCCGGGAAGCCCTCCGCCACCCAGCGCGCTTCGACGGCCTGGAGGATGCGCGCCACGGAGGGCCCCGCACCCACCCCGCGCGCGACAATCGCACCGCCCTTGAGCGGAAAGACCGGCGGGCTCCACCCGGCCAGCGCGCGCGCGTCGCCGCCCAGCAGCAGCAACCGGTCGACCGCCACTGGGACCGTAAGCCGATAGGCGAGCGCCTGCGGAGCGGCGGCATCCTCGGGCCTGCGCTCGGCGGCGGCGACGAGGCGGTTGCGCTGCGCCTTGGAGAGCCGCAGCCGCGCCGCGACCGTCTCGGCCACCTCGGTTGAGGGCGGCAGCAGCGCGGCGAGGCGGCGCACCGCGTCCGGGGCAATCGCCTGGGCCCGCTCGGCCTCGATCACCCGGGCGAGGACCGCCAGGTGGGCGGCGCAGGCCTCGGGCAGGATTACGCCGAGCACCCCGCGGGCGTGCATCCGGGCGATGGTCGCGTGCGGATCGGGAAGGCCCAGCAGCGCGAGGAGCTCGGCGGCGATGCGCTCGCGGCTGAGGCCCTTCAGCGTGTGGGCGAGCGCGGCGCAAGCCTCCTCGGCCTCCGGGTCGAGCGCGGCGCCGAAGCGGGTCTGAAAGCGGTAGTACCGCAGGATCCTGAGGTGATCCTCGCCGATCCGTGCCGCCGCCTCGCCGATGAAGCGCACCCGGCCTGCGGCGAGGTCCTCGCGCCCGCTGAAGAAGTCGGCGATCTCCAGCGTCTCCGGGTGGGCATAGAGCGCGTTAATCGTAAAGTCGCGGCGCGCGGCATCCTCAGCCCAGTCGCTCGCGAAGGCGATCGTGGCGCGCCGTCCGTCAGTGGCAACGTCGCGCCTGAGGGTGGTCACCTCGACCGGCCCGTCCGGGAGCACCGCGGTGACGGTGCCGTGGTCGAGCCCGGTCGGCACGGTGCGGATCCCCGCGCGGCCGCAGCGGGCGATGACTTCGGCCGGCATCAGCAGGGTCGCGCAGTCGACGTCGTGGACGGGCACGCCCAGCAGCCCGTCGCGCACGGCCCCGCCCACCCAGCGAATGTTCTGCGCGCCCAGCGCCGCCGTCAGCGCCTTGAGCCCCTCGCGCCTCGTCCAGTCGGCCTCGGCAAGGTCACGCAGCATCGGAGAGGCCCTCCCATGCGATCCGCCGAGACAGGTTGGCGATGATCGCCGCGGTCACGCCCCAGATGCGGAATCCTTGCCAATCCATCTCGAGATAGCGCCGATTGGCGCCGCGCCAGAACACCTCGTTGGCGGTCCAGCTTGCAGGGTCGAGCAGGGTGGCGAGCGGCGCTTCGAACCACGCCTCGACCTCGCTGGGGCTGGGAACGAGCGGCAGGCCGGGAGGCACCACGCCGATCACCGGGGTGACGAGAAAGCCGGTTCCGGTGTGGTAAACGTCGCTGGTGCCGATCACGCGGACCGCCTCGCGCGGCAGGGCGAGCTCCTCCTCCGCCTCGCGCAGGGCGGCGGCGACGGCATCCTCGCCCGGGTCGATCTTGCCGCCCGGAAAGGCGACCTGTCCGGGGTGGTCGCGCATCGCGCGGGGACGCTGGGTGAGGATCACCTGCGGCGCCTCCGGCACGTCGGTGATCGCCACCAGCACCGCCGCCGGCGTGGCGCGCTCACCTTGCGCGAATTGCGCATCGCTGAGCAGGCCATCAACCGCGCGCGCATGACCTTCGGCGAAAGCCCGCGCGAGGGGTTCGTAGATGCTGGCGGCAGCAGGGCGCGGCGTCATGGCAGAAGGCGGAAGCTCGCACCATGGCTGGTGACCTGCCAGCCGTTCTCCTCGGCGCCCTCGGCCAATGCAATCTCGGCGAGCTGCGCCCAGGTCGAGCGGTTGAGCCGCGCCTCGCAGCCGCGCCGGGCGTGGAGGTAGATCGCGGGCTCCTCGGCGCTCCCCGCGGCGCGCAGCGGATGGCTGGGCCCGGCGATGACGAGATCGTCGGTGTTGAGGCGGAAGGCGAGCGCGTCGCCCGTCCGCACGCAGTCGGTCGCGATGAAGGCGGCGTCCTCGACCTCGATCGCGAGCTTCTCGAAGGGGGTGACCAGCCAGTGCCGGCCGTCCTCGTCGCGGGTCAGGAGGCCCGCGAAGGCGCGCACCATGGCCTCGCGCCGGATCGGCCCGCCCTCGTGATACCACGTGCCGTCGGCGGCGATGGTCATGTGGCTCTCGCCCTCCTGCTGCGGCGTCCAGCTCTCCACCGGGGGCAGCTTGCGCTCCTCCACCAGCGCGGCGATCTGCGCGAGGGTCAGGCCGGCGAGTTCGGGGGGCGGTTCATAGGGCATGGGCGACCGATGGCAGATGCGGACGGGCAGGTGAAGGGGGCATCGCGGAGGCCTCAGCCCTCCCAGGGGCCGAGCATCCCCTCGGCGGGCATGGCGGCAAGGCCGTGGCCGCGCGCGAGGAGGCGGTGCGGCTCGTAGGGACCGGGGCAGCGCCACCCGCCGGTCAGCGCCGCGGAGAAGCCCCAGCGCCCGTAGTATTCCGCGTCCCCGATCAGGACCTGCGGCAGCGCGCGCCCGCCGCCCGCGGCGAGGCGCGCGTCCTCGGCGATCATCGCGCTCATCAGCCCGACGCCGAAGCCCTCGCCCTGACGCTCGGGGACGACCGCGACCGGCCCGACCATCACCAGCGGCACCTGCCCCTCCTTGGTCTGGAGGCCGATCGGCCAGCACTGGATCGTCGCCACCAGCATGTCGTTCTCGTCGAGCGCGGCGAGGCTGAGGCCGGGCAGCCAGTCCATCCCCGCGCGGATCCGGTAAGCGGTGCGCGCTTGGCGGTCCGCGCCGAAGGCACGGTCGAGCACCGCCTCGATCATGGTCGGATCGACCGCCTCGAGCGGGATCAGGGTGGCGGTGGCGGACGCCATCAGCGGGCGGTCAGCTTCAGCAGGCGCGCGTCCTTGCCATCCTCGGCGATCCACACCGCGCCGTCGGGGCCTTCGGCGATGGCGCGCAGGCGCTTGCCGAAGTCGTAGCGGCCCGCCTCGCGCGCATTCTCGCCGTCGAGCGCGACCGCGATCAGCGCCTCGCTCGCGAGGCCCGGCATCAGCGCATGGCCCTGCCAGGCGGGGAACATCGCGCCGCGGTAGATCAGCATGTCGCCCGGCGCGATCACCGGCGTCCAGTGCGCGGCGGGTTTAACGAAGCCGTCGTCCGCCGAGTGGTCGGGGATCGGGTCGCCGTTGTAGTGCACCCCGTTGGAGCGCACCGGCCAGCCGTAGTTGGCGCCGGCTTGCACGAGGTTCAATTCGTCGCCGCCCGCGGGGCCGTGCTCGACCTCCCAGAGGCGCCCCCCCGCATCCCACGCCATGCCGAGGATGTTGCGGTGGCCCCACGACCAGATCTCGGCGCTCGCGCCACCCTGCGCGGCAAGCGGATTGTCCGCCGCCGGGGTGCCGTCGAGGTTGAGCCGCACGATCGTGCCGAGCGTGTTCGCGGTGTCCTGCGCAGGCTGCAGCTTCTGGCGGTCGCCGCTGGCGACGAACAGGTGCTGACCATCGGGCGAGAAGGCAAGGCGGTGCGAATAGTGGCCGCGCCCGGTGACCTTGGGGGCCTGCCGCCAGATCACGGTGAGCCCCTCGATGGTGCAGGCGGTGGGCTGCGGGCATTCGAGCCGACCCCGGCCGACCGCAGCGCCGCGGGTGTCGCCCTCCCCCGCCTCGGCCCAGCTCAGGTAGATGGTGCGCCCCCCGAGGGTGGCGGCGCTTTCGGAGGGCAGGAAGGCGATGTCGCCGAGCCCGCCTTGGCCGCCGTAGTCGACCGTCGGCACCCCGCTCACCGTGCCTTCGGCGCCGGAGGCGGTGTCGAGGAACCTGAGATTGCCCGACTTCTCGGTGACGAACAGCACCTGCGTGCCCGGAGCGAAGGCGAGCGCCCAGGGTTCGTTGAAGGCCCCGGCCGTGCTGACCGTATAGGGCGCACCCTCGGCCGCAGCAGGGGTGGCGGCGCTTTCCCCGGTTTCGGCATTGGCACAGCTTGCCAGCAGCAGCGCAGGGGTCGAAAGAGCGGCGAGCAAACGGGCAGAGAAGGTCATGCTGGGGGTCACTCCTGTGTCATCGACGCCGGGCCGGGCCATCGTCATCGGCGTCGACGAGGCTGGTCGCGGGCCGCTCGCCGGGCCGGTGGTGGCCGCGGCGGTCGTGCTGGGGCGGGCGATACCGTCCGGCATCGACGATTCCAAGCGCCTTTCGCCTGCCCGCCGCGCGAGCCTCGACGAAGCGATCCGCGCCAGCTGCGACTGGGCCGTCGCGGTGGTCGATCCCGAGGAGATCGACCGGGTCAACATCTTCATGGCGACCATGCTGGCGATGACCCGCGCCGTCGCGCGGCTCACCGCCGCGATCGGCTGCGAGGCGGGCGAGGTGCTGATCGACGGCAACCTCACCCCGCAGGGCCGCTGCGAGGAATGGTGCTGGCCGGCCCGGCCCATCGTCGGCGGCGACGCGATCGAGCCCTGCATCTCCGCCGCATCGATCATCGCCAAGGAGTGGCGCGACCGGCTGATGTGCGAGGCCGCGGCGGCACATCCGCATTATGGCTGGGAACGCAACAAGGGCTACGGCACGGCCGAGCATCTCGAGGCGCTGCGTCTCCACGGGCCGAGCCCCCTGCACCGCCGCAGCTTCGCGCCGGTGGCGCAGCTGCAGCTTATCTGACAGGCGCGCGGCCGGCCCCGCCCCGCGGCTGCCTCACCATCCGCCGCGCGCCGCTCCCGCCTCGGCTCGCGGCGGGGAACCGGTCGGCGCGGGCGCGATAGGCCTGTCGCAACCCGACCGGAGAATGATCCATGCAGCGTGTCCTCATCATCGCCACCGACGGCTTCGAACAATCCGAACTCGTCGAACCCAAGCGCCTGCTCGAGGAGGCCGGGGCCGAGGTCTCGGTCGCCAGCCTCAAGCCCGGGCAGATCCGCGGCTGGGACGAGAAGGACTGGGGCGATAGCGTCGGGGTCGACCTGACCATCGGCGATGTGTCCGCCGAGGATTACGACGCGCTGCTGCTTCCCGGAGGGCAGATCAACCCCGATGTGCTGCGCACCGAGCACAAGGTCATTGACATGGTGCGCGAGTTCGACGCGGCGGAAAAGCCGATCGCGGCGATCTGCCACGCCCCCTGGCTGCTCGCGGAGGCGGACATCATCGAGGGGCACACGGTCACCGGTTGGCCCTCGATCCGCACCGACCTCGCCAATGCCGGCGCGGCGGTGATCGACGAGGAGGTGGTCGTCGACGGCAACCTCATCACCAGCCGCAAGCCCGCCGACATCCCCGCCTTCACCGAGGCGCTGATGGCGGCGCTGAACATGGAAAAGGCGGACTGAGGCGCCCGGCGGTCATGGCAGACGCGCCGGACCGCCACGGGCCAGGCCGACACGGGCTGGCCGAACAGCGCACCGACTGGGCGGAGAAGCGCACCGACTGGGCGGAAGACCGCACCATCATGGCGAACGAGCGCACCTTCGCCGGGTGGATGCGCACGGGCCTCGCTGCGGTCGGCATCGGACTCGGCTTCAACGCGCTGTTCGGGCGGCTCGAGCCCGCCTGGCTCCCCAAGGCCCTCGCCAGCGTCTTCGTGCTGGTGGCGATCGGGATCTTCTTCGCCGCGCAGGCCCGGGCGGCGGTGGTGGCGAGGCGCCTCGAATGCCACAAGGCCGAGCCGATGCGGGGGCTGACGATGCGGCTGGTGGCGGGCGGGATGATCGCCGCGAGCCTCGGGCTCGGCGCGGCGATCTGGATGCTTGACCTCGGGCCGCCCGGACCCTGACTACATCCGCCGCGCGTCGCTGCTCTCGGCAGGGACGCTCACGGTGAGGCCGTCGAGCGCTTCGGTCAGCTCGATCTGGCACGACAGGCGCGAGGTCCGCCGCGCGCCGGCGGCGAAATCGAGCATGTCCTCCTCCTCCTCGCTCGCCGGCGTGAGGCGGTCGAACCACTCGGGCGCGACGACCACGTGGCAGGTCGAACAGGCCATCTGCCCCTCGCAGGTGCCCTCAAGCGGGAGCCCCGCAGCCTGACCGACGCGCAGCAGGTTGTCGCCGGATTCGGCTTGCGTCTCAACGGCTTTGCCGCGCGGATCGAGGAAGGTGACGGTGATGCTCACAGGCCCTGGCTCCCGGCGGCGGCGTTGATCGTGGCGGCGGCGGATTCGATGTCCGCGGCCGTGGTATAGCGCCCGAAACCGAGGCGGATAGAGGACTTCGCCGCGCGATCCGACAGGCCGATGGCGCGCAGCACGTGGCTCGCTCGCCCCGATCCGCTGGCGCAGGCGCTCCCGGCGGAGAACATGACGGAGCGGCCATCGCTCATCAGCCGGGCAACGTCGAGGCCCTCCCTGCGGATGTTGAGATTGCCGGGCCAGCGATGCTCCGCGCTGCCGTTCAGCTCCCACCCGGCGAAGGCCTCGCGCGCCAAGTTCCACAAATGTTTCACGTGAAACATTTGCGCCTCCATGTCGGCGGCGGCGAGGCGACAGGCGGCCCCGAAGCCGGCGCAAAGGGCGGGCGAGAGGGTGCCTGAGCGCAGCGAAGCCTCCTGTCCCCCGCCGTGAAGGAGGGGCTGCGGCGGGTCTGCCTCCGGGCCGATCCACAAGGCGCCAATCCCCTTGGGACCGTGGATCTTGTGCGCCGAGACCGCGATGTAGTCGGGGGCTAAAGGGGGTCTAACGGGGGTCAAGGACCGTCTGCCCAGGGCCTGGACGGCATCGACGAGCACCTTGGCACCCCCCTGGCGCGCGATGGCGATCGCCTCCTCGAGCGGATGCACCACCCCGATCTCGTTGTTGACCGCCATGATCGCGACGAGGCCGGTTGCGGGCGTGATCGCAGCGGCCAGCGCCTCGAGGTCGGCCCGCCCGTCGGCGAGCACGGGGAGGACCGTGAAGCGCCGCCCCTGCGCCTCGACCGCGCGCTGGCAGTCGAGCACGGCGGCGTGCTCGGTGGCGAAGGTGAGGACGTCGCCCGGCGTCCCCAGCAGCACCATGTTGAGCGCTTCGGTCGCGCCGGAGGTGAACACCACCCGCCCGCCCGGCGGCATCAGCGCGGCGACCTGCTCGCGCGCGGCCTCCACGGCGGCGGCGGCCATGCGCCCCATGCGGTGCGGGCTGTGCGGGTTGCCGAAAGTGTCGCTCCCCGGCCCGCCCAGCCAGCGCAGCATCGCCTCGCGCGCCTCGGGCGCGAGCGGGGTGGTGGCCTGATAGTCGAGGTAGATCATGCAGCTGCCCTATCCTCGTCATTGCGAGCGAAGCGAAGCAATCCATGGCCCGAGACTGCATCGAGGAGCGACGTCAATCCATGGATTGCCGCGTCGCCTGCGGCTCCTCGCAATGACGAAATCAACATAGCGACGCCCAGCTTTCCGCAAACCGCTCCAGCTCTTGCGGAGTGGTCGACCACCCGAGGCTCACCCGGATCGTGCGCGCGGCGACGTCGTCGGGCACCCCGAAGGCATCGAGCACCCGGCTCTTCTTCAATGTCCCCGAGGAGCACGCGCTCCCCGCCGAGACGGCGAAGCCCAGCGCGTCGAGGCGGATCAGGAGGGCCTGCGCGGACAGGCTCGGATGGGCCAGCGCATAGATGTGCGAGCACTGAAACCCGCCCAGCAAGGGCTGACCGAGACCATAGAGCCGATTCTTGAAGTCGAAGTGCCGCTCGGCCGGGCAGGCCCAATCCTCGATCGTCCCCGCCTCCAGCGCTGCCGCCATGGCGAGCGCGGCAGGCAGGTTCTCCGTCCCCTGCCGGTAGCCGCGCTCGTGCCCGCCGACGGGTTCCAGCATCGCAAAGTCGCGCACCAGCAGCGCGCCGATCCCGATCGGGCCGCCGAACTTGTGCGCCGAGACGACGATCATGTCCGCATCGGGCAGGGCCACCTTCCCGGCGCTCTGCGAACAGTCCGCCAGCAACCAGCCCCCGGCGGAGCGCACCTGCCCGGCGAGCTTGTCGACCGACTGATAGGTGCCGGTCTCGGAGTTCAGGTGCTGAATGGCGACGACAGGCCTGCCCTCGCCGGACAACGCGTCGCCGAGCCGGTTCTCGTCGATTTCCCAGTCCTCGGTGACCGGCACCACCTCGGCATCCGGCGCCGCCCGGAACACCGCGTCGTGCTCGACCGCGCTGACGATCCTCCGCTCCACCTTGGCCCGGTTCAGCGCGATCCACAAAGCCTCGCTCGCCCCGGAGGTGAAGATCACCTCGCCCTTCCACCCGAGCGCCCGCCTCACACGCTCGCGCGCATCCTCCAGCGCGGCGCGCGCGCGGCGGCCCTCGGCGTGGGGGCTGGACGGGTTCGCCCAGAGCGCAAACCCCTCCTCCATCGCCGCCTTCGCCTCGGGGCGCAGCGGGGAGGTGGCGGCGTGGTCGAGATAGACCCGTTCGGGAATGGCTGTGCCCTCACGATAATTGCGCAATCTGCGCGCGGGCCTATATAGGCCGCAACCGCGCGGCGCCACCCGGTGCCGCGCCAGCTCTTGCGATTGGGTCCGTGCGATGCCCTCAGTGATCTTTCCCGGCCCCGAGGGCCGCCTCGAAGGCCGTTTCTCCCCGCCCCCGCGCCCGCGCGCGCCGGTGGCGATGATCCTCCACCCCCACCCCGAGGGCGGCGGGACGATGAACGACCGGATCGTGCAGCGGCTCTACAAGACCTTCGCCGACCGGGGCTTTGCCACCCTGCGCTTCAACTTCCGCGGCGTGGGGCGCTCGCAGGGGAGCTTCGATTCCGGCGTGGGCGAATTGTCCGACGCGGCCTCGGCGCTCGACTGGGTGCAGTCGATCCACCCCGAGGCGCAGAGCACCTGGATCGCGGGCTACAGCTTCGGTGCTCTCATCGGGATGCAGCTGCTGATGCGCCGCCCGGAAGTGCGCGGCTTCATCTCGGTGGCGCCGCCCGCCAACATGTACGACTTCTCCTTCCTCGCGCCCTGCCCCGCCTCGGGCATCTTCCTGCAAGGCGCGGCGGACACGGTGGTGCAGCCGGGCGCGGTGCAGAAGCTGGTCGACAAGCTGCGCACCCAGAAGCACATCACCATCCACCACGAGGAAATCCCGCGCGCCAACCACTTCTTCGAGAACGAGCTCGAGGAGCTGATGCGCGCCGTGGACAACTACCTCGACTTCCGCCTCTCGCCGGATTGCCCGATCAAGTGACGCAGGCCCCCGGCGGGTCCGGGCGCGCCTGATTGCGAGTCATCCCTGCGAAGGTGGGGATGCGTGAGCGCGCGCCCATGCAGGCTGCGCACGCCGCGCTTTATCTACTGAATTGCTTAGCAAAATTACGGTATTGATTCGCAACGCGAAATCGCTTCGCGCCGGGCAGAAGTCATAGTACCTTCGCAGGCGAGCGGGGCCGGAGGTCCGGCTTGCGACAAGGTGCTCCGGCCGCCGCTCCCACGTGATGGAGAGGAGCCCCTGCATGACTTACGTGTCTGCCAATCGCCGTCCCAACCCCGCCGCTCTCGTTGGCGCGCTCGGCATCCCGGGTGCCTTCGGTGCGCTGCTGGTGGTGGGACTGGCGGTGACGGTGGTGAACGCCCCGCCCGCGCCGAATCCCGAAGGCCGGACGATCGTCAGCACCCTTCTGCCCCCGCCCCCGCCGCCCAAGCCGGAAAAGCCGCAGCCCGACAGCCAGGCCAAGGTCGCGACCTCGTCGCCCGTTCCCGTCCCGGTCCCGCCCGCGGGGCCGCTGCCGGTCGAACTCGGCAAGGGCGAGCCCATCACGGGGGTTCCGGGCCTCGGCGATGCCACGGGCAGCGGCCTCGGCGAGGTCGCGATCCCCGGCCCCACGCCCAGCGCCTCGCCCTATGCCCCCGTGGGCGCGGTGCCGAAGGGCAATCCGGGCCGCTGGGTGACCAATGACGACTACCGCTCGCGCTGGATCATGGAGGAGATGGCCGGCACCGCCCGCTTCACCCTCGCCATCGACGCGAGCGGGCGGGTGACCGGCTGCACCATCACGCGATCGACCGGGCACGCCCCGCTCGACAAGGCGACCTGCGACTTGGTCGGCAAACGCGCCCGCTTCGAGGCGGCGCGCGACGGGGCGGGCAAGCCGGTCGCCGGCAGCTATTCGGGCGCGGTGACCTGGCGCATCCCCTGACAGGCGGGCGACGGCCGGGGGAGCGGCGCGCCTAGCGCCCTTCCCCGGCGGCCCTCACCTCCGCGATCGGGACCCGGCCGCTCTCGGTCGGCAGGGTCCAGATCAGCACGTTGGCGATCGCGATCGCGGCGAGCAGCACCATCAGCGCGGGGTTCCTGACCTCGCCGGTGCGCCGCCACAGCACGAAGGCCCCCGCCACCAGCGCGACGGCGGCGAGCATCACGATGGCAAGCACGAGATCGGTCATGGGGCGAGCGGCTCCGGGTTGACGGCGAACGACGGCGGCGGGCAGCGCGGCGGAGGAACATCGCGCCCCCCGCCCCGGTATCGCCGGTCCAATCGGACGGAGGCTATGATGGCGATTTTCGGAAGTATCAAGAAGGCGATCTTCGGCTCGGGCAAGGACAAGGGCAAGGCCGCCGCCGCGAGCCCCACGCCCGCCCCCGCTCCCGCGCCGACCCCCGCCGCCACGCCGGCCGCGCCCCAGCCCGCCCCGGCGGCCGCGCCCGAGCCGATCAGCCAGGCCGAGATGGAGGCCCGCATCGCCGCCCTGCCCGAGGCGGGCAAGTACAACTGGAAGACCTCGATCGTCGACCTGATGAAGCTCGTCGGCATCGACCCGAGCTTCGCCAACCGCAAGGAACTGGCGGGCGAACTCGGCATGACCGACTATGAGGGCACCGCCGAGCAGAACATCGCGCTCCACCATGCGGTGATGAACCTCCTCGCGCTGGAGGGCGGCAAGGTCGGGGGCATTCTCGAGGACTGATCCTCGGCTGCGATTGACAGGCACCCGGCGGGCGGTAAGCCACGGGGGATGAGAGAGACAGCCACCGCCATCACCCGCCGCCAGACCCTTGCCGGGCTCGGCGGCGTTTCCGCCCTTGCCCTGCTCCCGGCCTGCGCCGCCACCACGCCCGCCCCCGCGCGGGCGAGCACCTCGCTCAAGGGCCTCGCGCCCGACGCGGCGCTCGACCGGGTCGCCTACGCGATGCTCGCCCACGAGCCGGGCCGCGCCACGGGGCTCGGGGTCGATGTCGGGGAATATGCCGCGTGGCGATCGACCTTCGGCACCGCGGGCGAGGCGGGGCGCGAGGCCTATGCCGCGACTCTCAAGGACCTCGTCGCCGAGGTGCGCGCCTATCCGAAGCAGGGCCTCACCGACGATCAGCAGATCGGCTTCGAGGTGGTCGAGACCGCCTTCGCCAGCGCGCTCGAGGGCATGGCCCTGCCCTATGGCGACGTCGCGGTGGGGAGCTGGCGCAACGCGCCCTATGTCGTGATCCAGAACGTCGGCGGCTATATCGACCTGCCGCGCTTCTTCGGCTCCTCCCAGCCGCTCGCCACGCCGGAGGACATCGGCCCCTACATGAGCCGCCTTGCCGAGGTGCCCGCGCTGCTCGACGGGGAGCTGGAGCGCATCCGCGAGGCGCGCGGGGCCGGGCTGGTGCCGCCCGCCTTCCTGCTCGACAAGGCGATCGCCCAGATGGAGGCAAGCCTCGCCAGCGCGGCCGAGAGCTATGCCGGGCCGCTCGCGGCCGCCAGGATCGACGGGGCCGAGGCCGCTGCCGCGCAGGCCGAGCGGATCGCCGCCTCGGGCATCGTCCCCGCGCTCGAACGCCAGCTCGCCGAGCTCAAAGTCCAGCGCGCCGCCGCCAAGGACGCGGCCGGGATGTGGGCGCAGCCCGAGGGCGAGCGCTACTACGACTGGGCGATCCGCGCCTCGACCACCACCGGCATGAGCCCGGACGAGATCCACCGCCAGGGGATCGAGGAGCTCAAGGACCTCCACGGCCGCATGGATCCGATCCTGCGCGAGATCGGCTACACCAAGGGGAGCGTCGGCGAGCGGATGCAGGCGCTCTCCGATGACCCGCGCTACCAGTTCGCCGAGGGCGATCCGGGCCGCGCGGAGATCTTTGCCTTCATCAACGACCGGGTGGCGTGGATCAAGGCGCAGATGCCGCGCGCCTTCAACCAGCTCGTCGACCCGCCGCTGGAGGTCCGCCGCCTGCCGCTCGCCGAGGAGCCGGGCGCGCCGGGGGCCTATGGCGGCGCGGGGAGCAAGGACGGCTCGATCCCGGGGCGGTTCTGGATCAACCTCAGGACCACCGACCTCCACCGCAAGTACGACCTTGCCGACCTCACCTTCCACGAGAGCATTCCCGGCCACGTGTGGGAGGGCGAGTTCTCGAACCGCCTGCCGCTGATCCGCTCGATCCTCGCCTTCAACGCCTTCTCCGAAGGCTGGGCGCTCTATGCCGAGCAGCTCGCCGACGAGCTGGGCGCCTATGACGAGTTCAAGGTCGGGCGCCTCGGCTACCTGCAGTCCCTCGCCTTCCGCGCCTGCCGCCTGGTCGTCGACACCGGGCTCCATTTCAAGCGCTGGACCCGCGAGCAGGGCCGGCATTTCTTCGTCGAGGAGAACGGCTCCAAGATCGAGGAGGTCGCCTCTGAGGTCGATCGCTACTGCTCCTGGCCGGGGCAGGCCTGCGGCTACAAGATCGGCCATTCCGAGATCGTCCGCCAGCGCGCGCGGGCGCAGGCGGAACTGGGACCGCGCTACGACTTCAAGGCCTTCAACACCGCCGTGGTGCTGGGCGGCAACGCGCCGCTCTCGGTGATGGCGAATACGGTGAGCCGCTACATCGCGCAGGCGAAGGCCTAAGAGCCGCCGCACCCTTTCGTGGCCTGCAGGGGCCTTCGGGAGGTGCGGCGCCCGGTTTGCAATCCCCGGCCGCTTTCCCCATCTTGCAACCTTGGCGGCGCAGGAGGGCGGCATGGAGACACTCGGACAGGACCTCGAAACTATGCGCCGGGTGCCGCTCGCGCCCGAGCATGTCGACGCCATCTGCGCCGTGGGGGGCGAGAAGTTCTACCCGGCCGGCAGCATCGTCATGGACATCGGCGAGCCGATGGACCGCTTCGTCTACGTGCTCGAGGGCGAGATCGAGGTCGTCAATCCCTACACCGACGAGCGGCTGCTGCCCTCGGGCCTCGGCCCCACGCAGTTCATGGGCGAGATCGCCTTCCTCAACCGCGGCACAAACTACCTGAAGATGCGCGCCTGCGTCGACACCCGGGTGATCGAGGCCCCGCGCGAGGAGGTGATCGCGCTGATGAGCCGCATCCCGGAGCTGTCCGACCACCTCATCACCGTCTTCGCCGCGCGGCGGCGCAAGCAGTTCGAGCTCGGCAATGCCGCGGTCAAGGTCATCGGCGCAGACCGCGACGCGAAGGTGCAGGCGGTCGAGCGCTTCCTGTCGAGGAACCGCATCCCCTTCAAGAGCTACGATCTCGACGCCTCCGACGCGCAGACGCTGGAGGTGTGCACGCTGGTCGGCAGGGAGCCCGCGGTGCTGATCGGCACCGGCACCCGGCTGGAGGACCCCACCCCGCGCAAGGTCGCGCAGTACCTGGGGCTCGATCTCGATATCTGCGCGCAGCGGACCTACGACCTCGTGATCGTCGGCGGCGGGCCGGCGGGCGTGGCGGCGGCGGTCTATGCGGGCTCCGAGGGCATCGAGGCGCTGGTCGTCGAGGACACGGCCGTCGGCGGACAGGCCGGCACGTCGAGCCGCATCGAGAACTACATGGGCTTCCCGACGGGCATCAGCGGCACCGACCTCACCTGGCGGGGCCAGGTGCAGGCGATGAAGTTCGGCACCCGCTTCGTCATGCCGCGCCGGGTGGAGAGCATGTCGCGGCGCGAGGACGGGGCCTATTGCCTCACCCTCGAGGACGGCGACGAGCTCTGCGCCCGCGCGGTGCTGGTCGCGACCGGGGTGCAGTACCGCCGCCTGCCGCTCGACAACCTCGAGGAACTGGAGGGCGCAGGCGTCTTCTATTCCGCGACCGAGATGGAGGCGCGCTTCTGCTCGCGCACCCAGGCGGTGGTGATCGGCGGGGGCAATTCGGCCGGGCAGGCGGCGATGTACCTCTCGCGCGCGGCGAGCCATGTGCATCTGGTAGTGCGCTCGGGGAGCCTTGCGGCCTCCATGTCGAGCTATCTCTCGCAGCGGCTGGAGGCCGATCCGCGGGTCAGCATCCACTACCACTCCGAAGTCACCGCGCTCCACGGCGAGAGCTGGCTGGAGGGGATCACGCTGAGGACCGGCGACAGCGAGCAGCGCATCGACACCCGCGCCCTGTTCATCATGATCGGCGCGGCGCCCAACACCGGCTGGCTCTCGGGGCTGGCCGCGACCGATGCCAAGGGCTTCGTGCTGACCGGCGCGGCGGCGGGCCAAGGCGACGACTACGCCACCACCGCGCCGGGCATCTTCGCCGTGGGCGACGTGCGCAGCGGCTCGGTCAAGCGCGTCGCGAGCGCCGTCGGCGAAGGCTCGGTCGTGGTCAGCCGCATCTGGCAATATCTCGAGGACAGCCGGGCGCAGGCGGCCTGATCCGCATCACCCATTTTGTCGCAAGCCTCTGGCAGATGGTCGTAAAATGAGTCATCCTCGTACCTGTTCGCACGGCCAATCGGAGCCCGGGCGATAAGGGGACGCCTGCCATGATTTCCGCCCTGTTTCGCTGTCTCGCCGCGGCGTGCGCCCTGCTGGTCGCCGCGCCCGCCTGGGCCGAATGGCACGAGGCCTCGAGCGACCACTTCGTCATCTACGCCGACGACAAGGAGGCGGACATCCGCCGCTTCGCCGAGAATCTCGAGCGGTATCACAGCGCCATGGCGTACCTGACAGGCCGGGATATTGACAGGCCCAGCCCGTCCAACCGGGTGACGATCTTCGTCGTCGGCGGCCAGCGCGACATGCGCCAGCTGGCGGGCGGCAACCGCTATGTCGGCGGCTTCTACATCCCGCGCGCCGGCGGCAGCCGCGCCTTCGTGCAGGAGATTCGCAACACCAAAGGCTATCCCCATTTCTCGACCATCGTGCTGCTGCACGAATATGCCCACCACTTCTTCATCGGCTCCTCGCGCTTCGTCCAGCCGCGCTGGCTGAGCGAGGGGTCGGCGGAGTTCTTCGCGGCGGCGAGCTTCAAGGACGACGGCAGCCTGCTGATCGGCCGCGCCGCGCAGCACCGCGGGCCGGAGCTCTTCCATGCCAACCCCGTCCACGTGCGCGAGCTGCTCGACCCTGCACTCTACGAGAAGCAGCGCGGCAGGGGCTACGACGCCTTCTACGGCAAGAGCTGGCTGCTCTACCACTACCTGACCTTCTCCAAGGAGCGCGGCGACCAGCTCAAGCAGTACCAGCTCAACCTCTTTAACGGCATGACACCGCTCGCGGCCGGCGAGGCGGCCTTCGGCGATCTCGACAAGCTCGAGCGCGAGCTCAAGGGCTACCTGACGGGGCGGATGATGACCTTCGTGCTCGGGCCGGACAAGCTGAAGGCCGGCTCCGTGACGCTGCGCAAGCTTCCCGCAGGCGAGGCAGCGATCATGCCGATCGTGATCCGCTCGCAGCGCGGGGTGGATGCGAAGGAGGCGGCCGCGCTCCTCGTCGAGGCGCGCGCCGTTGCCGCGAAGTATCCGGAGGACCCGGGCGTCCTTGCCGCGCTGGCGGAGGCGGAGTTCGACGCAGGCAACGATGCCGAGGCGATCGCCGCGGCCGACACGGCGATCGCGCGCGATCCCTCGCGCACCAACGCCTATGTGCAGAAGGGGTACGCGCTGTTCCGCCAGGCCGAGCAGGCCGAGGACAAGCGGGCGGCCTTCGCGGCCGCGATGAAGCCCTTCGAGGCGCTCAACAAGATCGAGATCGATCACCCGCTGCCCCTGATCTACTACTATCGCAGCTATGTGCAGCGCGGCGCCAAGCCGCCCGAGAACGCGCGCGCGGCGCTTGAGCGGGCCTCGACGCTTGCGCCCTTCGATCACGGGCTGCAGATCAACACGGGCATGATGCTGATGGGGGAGGGCAAGCACGCCATCGCGCGCGATTTCCTCGCGCCCGTCGCCGCCAATCCCCACGGCGGCGGCGCGGCCGAACGGGCCAAGCAGCTGATGGCGCTCGCGGAGAAGGCCACCGAAGGCACCGCGATCGGGCTCGAGGACCTGTTGCAGAGGGTCGGCCCGGGCGATGACGAATCGGACGTCGACCACGCGGACGGGGACGGGACGGCGAACGCCGGCTGAGCCGCGCCGCTCCCGCCAAACCGCCGCCCTCGCGCGTCAGCTCTTACCGAACAGCCCCTTGGCCATGCCGAGGATGTCGTTGACCGGATCGCCGTCCCCGTCGCGGTCGAGCAGCGTCGCGAAATGGGTGAGCGAGCCCTCTCCCCCGATCGCCGCGACGATCTGATTCAGCACATCGGTGCTAAGACCGGTCTTCTCCGCCGCCAGCGTGACTGTGTCGCCATCGAGCTGATGAGTCCTGCCAAGTGCAGCGATCGCCTGTTCGGCGACCGCCGGGTCGATCCCGATCTTCGCCGCGAGGTTCACCACATCGTCGGGTGCGCCGCCGATGTTCTTCAGGATACCGTCGAGAATGCTCATGTGCCGCCTCCCATGCCGATGGACCATTGTCCACCGGCAAGGTTAAGCCATCATGGCGGCAGGCGCGAGTCCGTCAGGCAGCGACGGTGGCGGGCGCCGGAGCGGCCTGGCGCACGCCCTCGTCGACATGGGCCTCGAACTGCGCGAAGTTGTCGATGAAGAGCTGCACCAGCTTCTTGGCGGTCGCGTCGTACTCGGCGCCATCGGCCCAAGTGCTGCGCGGGTCGAGGATGGTCTGGTCGATCCCCGCCTCGGCAAGCACGGGCACGTGGACCGGCACCTCGAAGCCGAAGTTCGGATCGCGGCGGAACTCCACCTCGTCCATTTTCCCGTCGAGCACCGCGTTGAGCAGAGCGCGGGTCGCCTTGATCGGCATGCGGTGGCCGGTACCGTACTTCCCACCGGTCCAGCCGGTGTTGACGAGCCAGCAGTCGACCCCGCCCTTGGCAATCCGCTCCTTGAGGAGGTTGCCGTAGACGCTCGGGTGGCGCGGCATGAAGGCGGCGCCGAAGCAGGTCGAGAAGGTGGCTTCCGGCTCGGTCACGCCGATCTCGGTGCCGGCGACCTTGGCGGTGTAGCCGGAAAGGAAGTAGTACATCGCCTGATCGGCAGTCAGCCGCGCGATCGGGGGCAGCACGCCGAAGGCATCGGCGGTGAGCATGATGACGTTCGAGGGCGCAGGGCCGAGGTTCTTTTCGCTCGTGTTCGGGATAAACTCGATCGGATAGGCGCCGCGGGTGTTCTCGGTCTTGCTGCCGTCGGTGAAGTCGAGCTCGCGGGTCGCCTCGTCCATTGTCACGTTCTCGAGGATCGTGCCGAACATCTTCGTCGTCGCGTAGATCTCGGGCTCGCCCTCGGCCGAGAGGTTGATCATCTTGGCGTAGCAGCCGCCCTCGAAATTGAAGACCGCGGTGTCCGACCAGCCGTGCTCGTCGTCGCCGATGAGGGTGCGGCTGGCGTCGGCCGACAGCGTGGTCTTGCCGGTGCCCGACAGGCCGAAGAAGATCGCGCTCTTGCCGTCGGCGCCGATATTGGCCGAGCAGTGCATCGGCATCACGCCCTGCGCGGGCAGGAGGTAGTTGAGCAGGCCGAACACGCCCTTCTTCATCTCGCCCGAATATTCGGTGTTGCCGATGAGGATCAGCTTCTCGGTGAAGCTCACCGCGATCACCGTGTCGCTGCGGCAGCCGTGGCGCTCCGGATCGGCCTTGAAGCTCGGCAGGTTCATGATCGTGTATTCGGGGACGAAGCTCGCGAGTTCGTCCGTCGTCGGGCGCACCAGCAGGGTGCGGATGAAGAGGTTGTGCCAGGCCATCTGGTTAATGACGCGCACGTTCACCCGGTATTCGGGCTGCGAGCCGCCGAACAGGTCGGCGACATAGAGTTCGTCCTGGCCCTCGAGATGCTTCAGGAAATCGGCCTTGAGGTTGGCGAAGTGCGCCTCGCTCATCGGCTGGTTGATCGCGCCCCAGTTGATCGTGTTCTCGGTCTCGGCATCGCGGACGATGTACTTGTCCTTGACGCTACGCCCTGTGAACTTGCCCGTCTCGACCAGCAGCGCGCCATGCTTCGTCAGCTTGCCCTCCCCCTTCTTCAGCGCGTGCTCGACAAGCGCCGAGGTGCCGAGGTTGGCGTGGATGGTGGCGCGGGTGGCAAGGTTCTGGGCGGCCAGCGGGGTTGCGAGCGGGGTCAACTTACGTCTCCTGGGCAAGGGCGACTGAGGCAATGTGCGAAGGGAACAAGCCGGCCCATGCCAGCGAATCCGCGCGCCTTTCATAACCTGCCGTAGCATTTGCGCATACGTATGCAAGCCAAGGCGGAGCGCCGGAGCAGCAGCCGTCCGATCCCGTACAGTCGCCCTTAAGCGGCGATCGGGCAGGCGTCAAACCCGGCCACGGCACGACCATCATGGCAAGCGCCCAGCCGCGGCTTTGCCGCGCCGCGCCGTGATTGCGGCGCGCGGCCCGAGGCGCTACCGAGGCGTCATGCAAGCGCGGCGGCAGAGAGGATGAGACCCATGTCCGACAACATCGGCGATGCCGCCCCCCTCCCTTCCGAGCCAGGGGACGGGGCCGGCCGCAAGCTCCAGATTGCGCTGGTCGACGATGATCGCAACATCCTCACCACCGTCTCCATCGCCCTCCAGGCCGAGGGCTTCGCGACGCGCCTCTATTCCGACGGGGAGACGGCGCTGAAGGCGCTGCTCGACAACCCGCCCGACCTTGCCGTCTTCGACATCAAGATGCCCAAGATGGACGGCATGGAACTGCTGCGCCGCCTGCGCGCGCAATCGGCGCTGCCGGTGATCTTCCTCACCAGCAAGGACGACGAGAGCGACGAGGAGGCGGGGCTCCAGGAGGGCGCGGACGACTACATCGCCAAGCCCTTCTCGCTGCGCCTGCTGATCGCCCGCATCCGCGCCATCCTGCGCCGCGCGGAGCCGCTGGTTGCGGGTGCCGAGCCCGTCTCCCCGCCCGAGCCTGCGCCTGCCACCCTCACCCGTGGGCGGCTGTTCATGGACCCGGCGCGCCACCAGGTGACGTGGCAGGGCCAGCCGGTGAGCCTCACCGTCACCGAGTTCCTGATTCTCGAGGCGCTCGCGATCCGCCCCGGGGTCATCAAGAGCCGCAACCAGCTGATGGACGCCGCCTACCCCGACGACGTCTTCGTCGACGACCGCACCGTCGACAGCCACATCAAGCGGATGCGGCGCAAATTCCGGCTGGTCGACTCGGGCTTCGATGCGATCGACACGCTCTACGGGGCCGGATACAGCTTCACCGATGGCTGAAGCGGACAGCGGGGCGGCGGATGGCGAGCGGCTGACCGGGCGCTTCGCGCTCACCGGGCGCATCCTCGCGGTCAACATCCTGCCGCTGCTGATCCTCGGCGGCGGGCTGTTCTATCTCGACAGCTACCGTACCCAGCTCATCAACGAACGCCTCGCCTCGGCGCGCACCGAGGCGCAGATCACCGCCGAGGCGCTCGCCGGCGCGAGCCGCCAGCGGCAGGAGGCGCTGCTGGTGCAGATCGGCAAGGAGCAGCGCATGCGGCTGCGGACCTTCGATCCGCGCGGGCGGCTCGTCGCCGACAGCTTCGCGCTTGCCGACCCGGCCTTCCGCTTCAACGACATCAGGGACGACGACTGGGAGCAGCGCTTCGCCCGCTGGCTCGACCGGACGGTGGACACCATCGTCGCCGCCGAGCCCGTGCAGGACTATGTCGAGCCCGAGGCCGAGGAGGCCAACGCTTGGCCCGAACTCGCCCGTGCGCGCGAGCTCGGCCTCTCGCAGGTGCGGCTCTACGACTGGCGCGACGGCACGCCGGTCATCACCGCCGCGGTGCCGGTCGGGCTCCAGGGCGCGACCCTGCTGACCGTGCGCAACGCGGTCGATATCACCGAGAGCGTGCGCGCCGCGCGCTCCGCGTTGTTCGGGGCGATGCTGCTGGTGATGGTGGCCTCGGCCGCGCTTTCGCTGTTCCTCGCGCGCACCATCGTCACCCCCTTGCGCCTGCTCGCCCGCGCGGCGGTGCGGGTGAAGCAGGGGCGCGACCGCGAGGTCGAGGTGCCCCGCCTGCCGCAGAGGAGCGACGAGATCGGCCTCCTCGCCCGTGCCGTCTCCGACATGACCGGCGCGCTCCGGCAGCGCATCGACGCGGTCGACAGCTTCGCGGCCGATGTCGCGCACGAGATCAAGAACCCGCTCGCGAGCTTGCGCAACGCGGTCGACACCCTCCCGCGGGTGGATGACCCCGAGCTGCGCGCCCAGCTCATCGCCATCGCCGCGCATGACGTCCGCCGCATCGACCGGCTGGTTACCGAGATCTCCGCCGCCAGCCGCGTCGATGCCGAGATCAGCCGCGCGACGCTCGAACGCGTCGATCTTGCCGAGCTCTTCGCCAATCTCATCCGCAGCCGCGAGGACCGCGGGATGAACGGCGGGCGGCGGCTCGAGCTCGACACACCGGCGGGGGCCCGGCTGCACGTGATGGGCGTGCCGACCCAGCTCGAGCGGGTCGCCGAGAACCTCATCGACAACGCCGTCTCCTTCTCGCCCGAAGAGGGCACGGTGCGTGTCGCGATCCGCCAGGCGGGCCGCCATGTCGTCACCGAGGTCTGCGACGAGGGCCCCGGCATTGCGCCCGACGCCCGCGAGGCCGTGTTCCGCCGCTTCCATTCCGACCGGCCGGAGGGGGAGAGCTTCGGCAACCATTCCGGCCTCGGACTTGCCATCGGCCGCGCCATCGCCGAGGCGCATGACGGGACGCTGGTCGCCGACGAGCGCCCCGACGGCGCGGGCGGCGCCTGCCTGCGCCTGACCCTGCGCGCCGCATCGTGAGCGGGGGCGCGCCGCTCGTTTTGCAGGCCGGTGCGGTCGCGATCGGCCACCGGGCGCTGCTGATCGAGGGCCCGCCGGGAAGCGGCAAATCGAGCCTCGCGCTGGCGCTCATCGGCCGCGGCGCGGGGCTGATCGGCGACGATGCGGTGACCCTGACGGCGCAAGGCGGGCGCCTGATCGCCGCAGCCCCGCCTAACATCGCCGGGCTCCTCGAGGTGCGCGGGGTGGGGATCGTCCGGCTCGAAACCGCCCCGCCCGCGCCGGTTGCGCTGATCCTCGCGCTCGGTGGCCCGCCGCCCGCCCGCCTGCCTGCAACACCGCTCCCGGCCCGCACCATTGCCGGGGTCGCGGTGCCGGTGCTCGCCTTCGAGCCGGGCGCCCTCGCCCCCGCCGAACGCGCCGAATGGGCGCTGCGCTGTCACGGCCTCGTTTTCGATCCGGCTTCCCTTTGCGCCGGCGACACGCCAGATTGCAGCCCATGAGCGATCCTGTCGCCCCTCCCCCGCCTGCCGGTCAGCGCCAGCTCCTGCTCGTCACCGGCCTGTCCGGCGCCGGCAAGTCGACCGCGCTCGCCGTGCTCGAGGATCTCGGCTGGGAGACCATCGACAACTTCCCGGTCCGCCTGCTCGAACGCCTCGTCACCATGCCCGACGAGGCGCGCGGGCCGCTCGCGATCGGCTTCGATTCGCGCACCCGCGGCTTCGTGCCGGCCGATGTTGTCGCGCTGGTGAAGGATCTCGCCGCCCGGCCCGACATAGCCCTCACCTTCCTGTTCCTCGACTGCGCCGGAGGGGAGCTGGAGCGCCGCTTCAACGAGACCCGCCGCCGGCACCCGATGGCCGATGGTCGCCCGGTGATGGAGGGCATCGCCGCCGAGCGCGAATTGCTCGAGCCCGTGCGGCGCTGGGCCGAGGTGATGATCGACACCACGGCGATGACCAGCAACGACCTGCAGGCGCACATTCGCGAGCTCTTTGCGCCCGCCGGCGGCACCGTGCCGCTGACGCTGACCATCTCGAGCTTCGGCTTCGCCCGCGGCATGCCGCCGCTCGCCGACCTCGTCTTTGACATGCGCTTTCTCGACAATCCTCACTGGGTGCCGGAATTGCGCGAGCAGACGGGGCAAGACGCCGCGGTCGGCGAGCACGTCGCCCGCGACCCCGCCTTCGCCGAGGCCTTCGCGCGAATTCGCGATCTCCTGCTGATGCTGCTCCCGCGCTACGCCGCGCAAGGAAAGCCCTATGTTCATGTCGCTTTCGGCTGTACCGGGGGGAGACACCGCTCGGTCTTCACCGCCGAAGCCATGGCCGAGGCCTTGCGCGCGGCGGGGTTTTCGCCCACTGTCCGCCACCGCAACCTCGCCTCGCGCGCGGCCGACGCCATCGAACGGGATCGCCGCTAGGCCTTCCGGGCGGCGGCGGCGCGGTTGCGAAGACACATTGTCGGTTAATGTAGAAACGCGTAAGGCCTGCCCCGGGCGGGCATGTAACGGACCCTTTTTCACGCATGATCGGTTTGATCCTGGTAACCCATGGCCGCCTCGCGGACCAGTTTGTCGAGGCCATGGAGCACGTGGTCGGCCCGCAGGACAGTATTGTCACGGTCTGCATCGGCCCCAATGACGACATGGAGCAGCGCCGCGCCGACATCGCCGAGGCGATCTCCACGGTCGACAGCGGCAAGGGCGTCATCATCCTCACCGACCTGTTCGGCGGCACGCCCTCGAACCTCGCGATCTCGCTGCTCGATGCAGGCCATGTCGAGGTGATCGCCGGGATCAACCTGCCCATGCTGATCCGCCTCGCGGGTGCGCGCAAGTCGCTCGACGTCACCGCCGCGGTGCTCGCCGCGCAGACCGCTGGGCGCAACTACATCACCATCGCCAGCGAGCTGCTGGGTCAGGACACCGCCGCCCCGGCGCGGGCCAAGGCCTGAGGGAGCGGCGCGCGCGTGGGGGCAGCGAGGCAGAGTGTCACGATCGTGAACCGCCGCGGGCTCCACGCCCGGGCGAGCGCGAAGTTCGTGGGCGCGGTCGCCGCCCTGCCCGAAGGCGTCAGCGTCACCGTCAGCAAGCCCCCGCACAGCGCCGCCGGCGGCTCGATCCTCGGGCTGATGATGCTCGGCGCGGCCAAGGGCGACACGGTGGAGGTCGCGGTCGAGGGCGAGGACGCTGAGAGCGTGCTCGCCGACCTGATCGCGCTGATCGCCGACGGGTTCGGCGAGGACTAGTGCGCCGCGCACTCTTCGCCTAGGCGGCCCGCCATGCGCAAGCACATCACCGGCTTTTCCAACCCGACGGTCAAGTACCTGCGCTCCCTGCGCGACAAGAAGCACCGCAAGCGCGCGGGCCAGTTCCTGGTCGAGGGGCTGCGCCTCCTCGAGGACGCGCGCGCCAGCGGCCGGGTGCCGCGCACGCTGGTGATGGCCGAGGGGCGCGAGCATCCCCTCCTCGCCCGCCTCGAGGCCGAGGTGCTTGCCGGCGGCGGGGAGGTGATCGCCACCACCCCCGACATCCTCTCGAAGATCACCGGCAAGGCAAACGCCCAGGCCGTCGCGGGCGTGTTCGACGAATGGGACACGGCGCTGTCGACGCTGGATCGCGGCGCGGCGCCGATCTGGCTCGCAGCCCAGGCCCTGCGCGATCCCGGCAACCTTGGGACCATGCTGCGCACCTGCGACGCGGTGGGCGCGGGCGGGCTCGTCCTGATCGACGACTGTGCCGACCCCTTCAGCGCGGAGGCCGTGCGGGCAAGCATGGGTGCGGTGTTCACCGTCAGCCTTGCGCAGGCGCGCTGGGAGGAGTTCCTGCCGTGGCTGCGCGGCGGAGAGGGTCAGCTGGTGGCGGCGAGCCTGCGCGATGCGGTGCCCTATCGCGGCGCGGCCTACCGGGCGCCGTGCTTCATCCTCGTGGGCAACGAATCGCAGGGACTCCCTGAGGATTACGAGGCGGCCTGCGACCTGCGCGTCACCATGCCGATGCGCGGCCGGGCGGATTCATTGAACGCCGCCGTCGCGGGCGCGGTGCTCGCCTACGAGGTGCTGGCGGCGGTCGCGCCCGAGTGACTCGCGGCGGCAGCGCTCAGGCATTGCCGATGCACCAGGGATCGGGCTGCATGTCGACCGGCGGGGCAGCCTCGCCCGGCCGGGGGAAGCGCGCCTTGAAGGTGAAGGCCTGCGGGCTCGGCCCGTAGCGGTCGAGCATCCAAAGACGCGAGAGTCCTTCCTCGACCGAGGGGCGATGACCTTCGGGCACCCACCACAGCGCCTGGTAGGCGCCCTCGAAGCGGTGGAAGTACTCGCGCCGCCGCGCCATCTCCGGCGTGTGGCCGCTGCGATAGACGAAGGCGAAGAGCGATTTGGCGTCGCGCCACACCGACATGTTGACGATCAGCAGCGGATCGGGCGTGACTTCAATGTCGGTGGCATTGCCGCTCTCGCTCTGGAGCCGCCACATAAAGCCGGGCGCGGTGTCGGCGATGGCGTTGATCCGGTCGAGCGCCGCGAAGAAGGGTTTCACGCGCGGGTCGCTCTCGGGCGCGAGCAGCTTGCCGATGTTGATCTGTGCGAGGTGCCAGCCCGTGCCGGTCCCCCCTGCCCCCCTGTCGCCCATCCCTTACTCCGCCGCGTCGTTGTCGACCGCCAGCGCCGGGTAGTCCGCCGAGACCGCCTCCCCGTCCGCGGCATTGTAGCGCGGCGCGGCCTCGACCAGCGGGACTTCCTCGATCGCCTGCTTGCCGATCTCGACGCCCTTCTCCGCCAGCCGCCGCCCGGAGGTCAAGACGTTGCGTTCGAAGGAGCCGACGAACTTGTTGTAGTTGTTGACCGCCGTCTCGAGCCCGCCGCCGACGCGCTTGAGGTGCTCGCTGGCGACCCGCAAGCGGTCGTAGAGTTCCGCGCCCATCCGCCCGATCTCCTGCGCCTCCTTCGCGAGGCCGTCCTGCCGCCACACCTGCGCCACGGTGCGGGCGATGGCGACGAGGTTGGTCGGCGTCGCCAGCAGCACGCGCTTGTCGAAGGCGAAATTCCAGAGCTCGGGATCGTGCTCGAGCGCGGCGGCGACGAAGTGCTCGCCGGGGACGAACATCACGACATAGTCGGGCGCGTCCTCGAACTGCGACTGGTAGCTCTTCGCCCCGAGGGTCTGCACGTGATTGCGCATCGAGCGCACGTGATCCGCGAGCGCCCGCGCCCGCGCCTCGTCATCGGTCGCCTCGAAGGCGGCCTGATAGGCGTTGAGCGAGACCTTGGAATCGATCACCAGCACCTTGCCGCCAGGGATGCGCACGATCGCGTCGGGACGCAGGCGGCCGTCCTCGGTCGCGACCGAGTGCTCCATGACGAAATCGGTGTGCTGGGCGAGGCCGCATTGCTCGAGCAGGTTCTGCAGCGCCTTTTCCCCCCAGCGGCCCCGCGCCTTGGGGGCGTTGGTGAGCGAGTTGCCGAGCCGCTGCGCCTCGCGCTTCACCTCTTCCTGGCCCTTTCGCATCTCCTCTATGAGCATATTGAGTCCCGCGAAGGCATCGCTGCGCTTTGTCTCCAGCTCGGCGACCTGCCTCTCGTAGCTGGCCAGCTTCTCGCCCACCGGGGAGAGCAGCGCCTTGATCTTGGCCTCGCCCGCCTCCTCCGACTGGCGGAACCGGGCCTCGGCGCGCGCGAGGAAGGCCTTCTGCGCCTGTTCCAACACCCGGCTGCCCGCGTTCTCGAACTCCTTCCGCAAGCTCTCCTGGGCGGCAAGGAGCGCGGCCTTCTGCTCGGCGAAGGCCTTCTCCCGCTCCGCCGAGGCGCTCTCCAGCGCGGCGAGCCGCTCGGCGAGCCGCGCGCGATCGGCCTGCACGTCGTCGAGGCGCAGGAGCAGCCCGTCCGCCTGCGCCGCGCGCTCTTTGAGCCCCGCGACCTCGATGCGCGCCTCGCCCAGTTCGGCGACGGCGCGCTTGAAATCGGCCTCCTGCTGGCTCGCGCCAGCTTCCGCCGCCGCCAGCCGCGCGCGCAGATCGGCGAGCGGCCGCGAGGCCAGGAACCAGCCGATGGCGAGGCCGGCGAGGAGGGCGAGAAGCGGGAGAATCACGGGTTCCATCCTGCATTCCTATACGGAACGAAAAGGGAACGCCAGTCCCCGCCTTGCGGATTTCCCCGGTTACTCCTCCCCGGAGCCCGCCCCCGGCTTCTTCTGCCACGGCCAGCGCCCGTCGATCTCGACCTCGAGGCTGAAGGACAGGAAGGTGCGGATGAGGACGACGAAGCCGAGCGCGAGCACGCTGTCCAGCGAGGGGTCGATGGTGATGGTGCGGATGATGTCGGCCGCCACGAGCAGTTCGAGGCTGGTGAGGATCGTCCGCCCGAAGGCCCGGCGGAAGGCGGCGACGCGGTCCTCGCCTGTCTTGTGCTCCGGCCTTGCGAACCGCGCGGCGGCGACCAGCGCGCCCAGCACGACGACCGCCATCCCGGCGAGTTCGAACGCCTGCGCGACCGTCCCGGCGATCGCGAGCATGACTCCGTCGTCGATCATGCGCGGCGTTACCCGGGCAGCGGTCTCAGGGTTCCGAACGGCGCGGGGCCCCGGATCAGGTCCGGGGCGGGGGAGAAGACGCCGGCCCGCAGGGGCGCGAGCGCACGCGCGCGAGCCGCAGGGGCCCTGCCGCGCAGCGGCAGGAACGCACCGAGGACGCTCGCCCGGTTGGGCGAGCGCAACAGATCACGCCGCGCGGCGGATCTTCTCGAGCTTCTTCAGCACCATAGCGCGCTTGAGGCGCGAGAGGTGGTCGATGAACAGGATACCCTCGAGGTGGTCCATCTCGTGCTGGAGGCAGGTCGCCATCAGCCCTTCGAGCGCCTCCTCATGGGTGTTGCCTTCCAGATCCTGATAGCGCACGCGGCAGGTCGCCGGGCGATCGACGTCGGCATAGATCTCGGGGACCGAGAGGCAGCCTTCCTGATAAGTCGAGAGCTCGTCGGCCGGATCGAGGATCACCGGGTTGATGAACACCCGCGGCTCCTTCTTGGTGGCCGCGTGCGTGTGCTTGTGCCCGCCGTGGCTGCTGCACTCCACCGGCTCCGCGTCGGGATCGTCGGGCTGGAGGTCGATCACCAGCACACGCTTGGGCACGCCGACCTGGATCGCGGCGAGGCCGATGCCGGGGGCATCGTACATCGTCTCGAACATGTCCTCGACGAGGGCGTCGAGCTCGGGGCCGAACTCGTGGGGCTCGACCGGGGACGAGACGATCTTGAGCCGGGGGTCCGGCACTTCGAGGATTTCGCGGATAGCCATGCGGCGCAAAATAGGGATCGCTTGCACCGCACGCAAGCGCGATGCGCCGATCACGCTGATCGGTTCACCCCACCGGCCGCCTTGCGCGCAGCGCCTGGGCCAGCGTGCCCTCGTCGAGATAGTCGAGCTCGCCGCCCACCGGCAAGCCGTGGGCGAGCTGCGTGACCCGCACCGAGGAGCCCTCGAGCCGCTCGGCAATATAGTGCGCCGTGGTCTGGCCCTCGAGCGTCGCGTTCATCGCGAGCACCACCTCGTCGATCCCGCCGCCCTCGACGCGGGCGAGGAGGCTGGCGATGTTGAGGTCCTCCGGCCCCACGCCGTCGAGGGCCGACAGCCGCCCGCCGAGCACGTGGTAGCGCCCCGGGAAGAGCCGCGCGCGGTCGAGCGCCCAGACGTCGGAGACCTCCTCGACGACGCACAGCGCACGGGCGTCGCGGCGCGGGTCGGCGCAGATGCCGCAGGGGTCGCTGGTGTCGACGTTGCCGCAGACGTGGCACTCGACCAGCGTCTCGGCGACGCCCGCGAGCGCCTCGAGCAGTGCGGGCAGCGCGCTCTCGCGGTGCTTGACCAGCCACAGCACCGCGCGCCGCGCCGAGCGCGGGCCGAGGCCCGGCAGGCGGGCGAGCGCGGCACTGAGGGCTTCGATTTCGCGTGAGGCCATAAGATCCCGTTACCCGTTCGGGCTGAGCTTGTCGAAGCCCTGCCCTTTTCTTTTCCGTGGTCGAAAGTAAGGACGGCCCTTCGACAACCGCCTTCGCGGTTGCAGGCAAGCTCAGGGCGAACGGACGTAATCTAGTGCGCATCATCTTCATGGGAACGCCCGATTTCGCGGTGCCGGCCCTGCGCGCCTTGGCCGAGGCGGGGCACGAGATCGCCAGCGTCTACACCCAGCCGCCGCGTCCGGCGGGCCGGGGCAAGAAGCTCATGCCCTCGCCGGTGCAGGTCGAGGCCGAGCGGCTGGGGGTGCCGGTGCGCTGCCCCGTGTCGCTGCGCAAGGCCGAGGCGCAGGCGGAGTTCGCCGCGCTCGGCGCCGACGTGGCGGTGGTCGCGGCCTATGGCTTGATCCTGCCCCAGCCGGTGCTGGATGCGCTCCGGCACGGCTGCCTCAACATCCACGCCTCGCTCCTGCCGCGCTGGCGGGGGGCGGCGCCGATCCACCGCGCGGTAATGGCGGGGGACGAGGAGACCGGCGTCACGATCATGCAGATGGAAGCGGGGCTCGACACGGGGCCGATGCTGCACAAGGTGAGCGTGCCGGTGGGGCGCAAGACGACGGGCGAGCTGTTTGTGGAGCTTGGCGGGGTCGGCGCGGCGGCGATGGTCGAGGTGCTGGGGGACCTCGCGGCCTTCCCGCCCGAGGCGCAGGACGATGCGGCCGCGGTCTATGCGCCCAAGATCGACAAGGCCGAGGCGAGGATCGACTGGTCCGCCGACGCCGAGGCGATCGAGCGCCTTATCCGCGGCCTCGCCCCCTTCCCCGGTGCCTGGTTCGAGCTGGAGGGCGAGCGGGTGAAGCTGCTGCTCGCCGAGGTGGTCGAGGGTTCGGGCGCGCGGGGGACGGTCGTGGATGGGAACTTCACCATCGCCTGCGGGACGGGAGCGCTGCGCCCGCTGCGGCTCCAGCGCGCGGGCAAGCCGGCGCTCGAGCGCGCGGAGTTCCTGCGGGGGCGGCCCGTGGCGGCGGGAATGATTCTCCAATGATCGTCATTGCGAGGCGCAGCCGAAGCAATCCATGGATGGCCGTCGCATTTGGTGGCAGGGCAGTTCATGGATTGCTTCGTCGCCTCCGGCTCCTCGCAATGACGAGGTGAAGAAATGACCCGCTTCGCCCTCACCCTAGAGTTCGACGGCACGCCCTTCTTCGGGCTGCAACGCCAGAGCCACGGCCCGAGCGTGCAGCAGGCGGTGGAGGATGCGCTCGCGCGCATCACCGGGGAGAGCGTCGTCATGCACTCCGCCGGGCGCACCGATGCAGGGGTGCACGCGCTGGCGATGCGCAGCCACGTGGACATCGCCAAGCCCTTCGATCCCTTCCGCCTGATGGAGGCCCTCAACGCCCACCTCAGGCCCGATCCCATCGCGGTCACCGCCTGCGAGGTGGTGCCGGACGACTGGCACGCGCGCTTCTCCTGCACCGGGCGGCGCTATCTCTACCGCATCGCCAACCGCCGTGCGCCGCTCACGCTGCTGCGCGACAAGGCGTGGCACGTGCCCCAGCCGCTCGACCCGCAAGCGATGCACCGCGCCGCGCAGGCGCTGGTCGGGCGGCACGATTTCACCACGTTCCGCTCGGTCCATTGCCAGGCCGCCGATCCGGTCAAGTCGCTGGACCGGCTCGACGTGGAGCGGGTCGGCGAGGAGATCCACATCCACGCCGCCGCCCGCTCCTTCCTGCATCACCAGGTGCGCTCGATGGTCGGCTGCCTCAAGCTGGTCGGCGCGGGCACTTGGCCGGAGGGCCGGATCGCCGAAGCGCTGGCGGCGCGCGACCGCAACGCCTTGGGACTTAACGCCCCGCCCCACGGCCTCTACTTCGTCGAGGCGACCTACCCGGATTCGAGAGAGGAAGAAGCATGACCACCACCGGAAAGCAGCTTTTCACCACCCTCACCGCCGACGGCAAGCTGACGCTGGAGGTGGCAGAGAGCCAGTTCCCCGCGCCGACGGGCAACCAGGTGCTGGTGAAGATGGAGGCCGCGCCGATCAACCCGTCGGACCTCGCGATCCTCACCAGCGCGGCCGATTTCGAGACCGCGGAATACACGCCCGGCAAGGTCGTCGCGACCATGCCCGAGCCGTTCCTGTCAGGCCAGAAGGGCCGCCACGGCCAGCGCCTGCCGGCTGGCAACGAGGGCGCCGGCACGGTGATCGCGACCGGTGACAGCGACATGGCCAAGGCGCTGATGGGCGCGCGCGTCGCCTGCGTGCCGGGCACCGCCTTCAGCCAGTACGCCATCGCCGATGCCATGATGTGCCTGCCGCTCGGCGACCATTCCGCGGAAGTGGGCGCCTCCAGCTTCGTCAATCCCATGACCGCGCTCGGCTTCGTCGAGACGGCGCGGATGGAGGGGCATTCGGCCATCGTCCACCTCGCCGCCGCCTCGAACCTCGGCCAGATGCTCAACCGCATCTGCCAGGAGGACGGCATGACCCTCGTCAACATCGTGCGCAAGGAGGAGCACGTCGAGCTCCTCAAGTCGCAGGGCGCGCAATATGTCGTGAACTCCTCGGCGCCCACCTACATGGCGGACCTGCGCGCCGCGATCGCCGAGACCGGGGCCTATCTCGGCTTCGACCCGATCGGCGGCGGACAGGCCTCCGACGGCGTGCTGAAGGCGATGGAACAGGTCGCCGCCTCGCAGATGGGCGAGTTCTCGCGCTACGGCTCGAACCAGCAGAAGAAGATGTACATCTACGGTCGGCTCGACCTCTCACCGACGATCCTGACGCCCTCCTACGGGCTCCAGTGGAGCGTCGCCGGCTGGCTGCTCACTCCCTTCCTCCAGCGCGCCGGGATGGAGACCGTGGTGCGGATGCGCAGCCGCGTGCAAGCCAACCTCACCACCACCTTCGCCAGCCACTACAAGGCCAAGGTGACGCTGGAGGAGATGCTCGAGAAGGACGCGATCTGCGACTACCGCCAGATGAAGACGGGCGAGAAATACCTCGTGACGCCCTGGGGGTGACGGCGGGCACAACGGGCAACCTCGGTTAGGGCGCGCCTCGCGCCGCGGGGACAAGGCGAGCGCTTCGCCGGCCGGTCAGCGGCCACGCCCGCCTGCCATCGTCCCCTCGGAGGTCCGTGATTCACGACATCATCATCGTCGGCGCCGGGCCTGCGGGACTGACGGCAGCGCTCTATGCCGCGCGGTTCCGGCGCTCGGTGCTGGTGCTCCACGACGGCTCGGCCCGCGCGGCGCAGATCCCGCTCACCCGCAACGTCCCGGCCCAGGAGGGCGGGATCGCCGGACCGGACCTTCTGGCGCGCATGACCCGTCATGCCGAGGAGTTCGGCGCGCGCGTCCTTGAGGCGCGCGTGACCGGGGCGGCGCGCGAGGGCGACCTGTTCCGCCTCACCGACGCGCAGGGCACGGCGCATTCGGCCCGCGCGGTGATCCTCGCGACCGGCGTCAGGCAGAACCAGCCGCCGCTGCCCGAGGACGTCCACCAGGCCGCCGTCGACACGGGCGTGCTGCGCTACTGCCCGATCTGCGACGGCTTCGAGCACCGGGACGAGCGGATCGCCGTGCTCGGCTGCGACATTTCCGGGGCCGCGGAGGCGCTGTTCCTCGCCACCTATTCGGACGACGTGACCCTGCTGCCGCGCCGCGACGTCGCGCTCACGCCCGAGGAGCGGCGCGATCTGGAGCAGGCGGGCATCCATGTCCTCGCCGCGCCGGTGGAGCGCTTCGAGCCCACGGACCGCGCGATGCTGCTGCACTGCGCGGGACACGCCGAACCGCTCGTCTTCGATGTCCTCTACCCCGCGCTCGGTTCGCGGCCCCGGAGCGAGCTGGCGGACGCGCTCGGCCTTACGCTCACCGAGGATGGCAAGGCCCCTGACAGCGCGCCCTTCGGCACGCAGGTCCCGGGCCTCTTCTGCGCGGGCGACCTCGTGCAGGGCCTCGACCAGATCAGCGTCGCGATGGGCCACGGCGCCGTTGCGGCGACCCGGGCGCACAACTGGCTGCGCGCGCGCGACGGCGAGACGGTGGAGGCCGTTCTCGACCATGACGAGGAACCGGATCGGAGCTGAGACAGGCCGCGCTGCGGACCCGGGCAGTCACACGCTGTCGAAGGCCGCCTGCACCGCGGCCGGATCGGTGATCCCGTTCGCCACCAGCACCATCAGCAGCACCCGCGCCCGCGCCGGGCCGAGCGCGCGCGCGGCGACGAGGCCCAGCGCATCGTCCTCGACCTCGACATTGCGGTCGACCAGCCCCTCGTCGACGCGGGTCGCGCGCACCACCGGAACGCCGCTCGCCGCCGCGCGGGCGAGGGCCGCGATCACGCTGGCCGGCGCGTTGCCCTGCCCCATCCCGGCGAGCACGATGCCCCGCGCGCCGATGCCGAGCAGCGCCTCCACAGGCCGCTCGTCCATCCCCGCCCCCGCGGTGAGGATCGCCACCCGGGGCAGTTCCTGCGGGAAAGGATAGCGCGCGGGCTCGCCCAGGCGGTGCGGCGGGGCGAACCAGTCGAGGCTCGCGGGCGTGACCCGCGCGAGCGCGCCGCGGGGAAAGCTGCGGAAGGCGTCGATGCTGCTCGTCGCCGCCTTCCGCGCATCGCGCGCGGCGAGCACCGCGTCGCCCATCACCAGCATCACGCCCCGTCCGGCCGCAGCCGGATCGCCCGCGACCTTCACCGCATTCGCGAAGTTGCGCATCCCGTCGGCCCCCACCGCGTCGGCCGGCCGCATCGCGCCGACCAGCACCACCGGCTTCGTCGCCGGCAGGGTCAGGTCGAGCAGGAAGCCGGTCTCCTCCGCCGTGTCGGTGCCGTGGGTGATGATGATGCCGCTCACGCCCGGATCGGCGAGCGCGCCCGCGCAGGCCGTGTGGAGCGCCTGCCATTCGGCAAAGCCGATGTCCTGCGACCCGATCCGTGCGATCTCCTGCGCCGTCAGCTCCGCCTCGAGGCCCAGCGCGGCGAGGTGCTCGATGAGGGTCGCGAGCGCGAGGCCGCCGGGGCGATAGGCCGCGCCGGTCCCGCCCGCGCCCGCCCCCGCGATGGTGCCGCCGGTGCCGAGGACGAGGATGCGTTGCGATGCCATGCCCCGCGCCCTAGTCGTGCGACGCGTCCCCGCCTAGTGCCTCCTCGCCGAACTGCGCGAAGACCGCCGCGAGGCCCGGCACATCGGCTTCCGCCCGCAGCGCGTCAAGCGCGGCGGCGATGTCGATGTGAAGGATCGTGACGCCGCCCTCGTACCCTGCCCCTTCCGCCCCGAGCGAGCGCGCCAGGGCCAGCGCCGGACGGTTCTCGGGCAGGATGTGGACGGTGAACTGGCTGAGCCCCTCGCGCGCGCAGTCGAGCAGCAGCACCGCGGTCAGCAGCCGCGCCAGCCCGCGCCCGTGATAGGCGTCGATCACCGCGACCGAGAACTCCGCCATCTCCGGCGCGTCGGCATCGCGGAAGGCGTGTACGACGCCCAGCGCGGGCGTGTCGGGCAGGTCGGAGCGCAGCGCGCCCCAGGCGATGTGGTCGTGCCCGTCGGGGCTCGCCAGCACGCGCAGCACCTGCGGCGGCGCCTCGCGCATCCCCGAGAAGAACCTGAGATAGCGCGACTGCGGGGAAAGCTGCGCGATGCCGTTCCTGAGCCGCGCCTCGTCCTCGCGCCGCACCCGGCGGATGCACACGGGGGTGCCGTCGTTGAGGTGCGTGTGGATGGTCATGGGCGCCATTCTAGCAGCTTGGCCGCTGCGATGGCAGAGCCGCACAGGCTGCTTGACCCCCGCGCTGCCACCGCCTAACCGCCAGCCCCGAGCGCCGGGCGGTTAGCTCAGTTGGTAGAGCATCTCGTTTACACCGAGAGGGTCGGCGGTTCGAGCCCGTCACCGCCCACCACCCCAGGCCTTGCTTGCAGGCAGCTCGCGGCGCTTCTGCGCCGAGAGCGCCTCTCAGCGCGGGATCGCCGGGGTCTCCCAGAACAGCGCCACCTCGTCCTCGGCCCCGGTCATCTCGTAGCGGACCAGCGCGATCGGCAGGCGGCCTGCGGCGAGGAACTCGTCGTGGAAGGCCTGGAGCGCGAAGCCGTCGCCGAGCTGGCTGGCGCGGTCGGCGAGCAGCGCGTCCATCTGCAGCTTGCCGATCGTGTAGGCGATCCCGTAGCCCGGCGGGCGGCGCAGATAGATCTCGGCATCGACCCGCGCGACATCCTCGTCGAGCCACGGCGTCTTCGCGCGCATGTAGGCCACCGCCTCGGCGACGCTCCAGCGGTTCTGCTGCATGGCGATGTCCGCCGGCAAGCGCGCGGCGCGGAAGATCCCGAAGAGCTGGATGAACTCGTCCGCGCGCGGCGAATGGCGGGTGGCGCCGGCCAGCATCAGCGCCTCCTCGAGGTAGGTCGCCCACCCCTCGGCACGCCCGCCGTCGCTGTAGGTGGCGCGGATCGGCCGCCTGTCGCGCTCGGCGAGAACGGCGTCGAAGCGGTGGCCCGGGATCACGGCGTGGAGGTGATCGGGGATGGGGTCGCGGAACTGGATCTGCTCCCAGAAGTTCGGCCCGCCGGGCCGCTCGATATAAGGCGTGTTGCTGCCCAGCTCGCCGACGAAATCGGGAACGGTGACGATCGCCTCGTCCGCCAGGAACTTGCGGACGATGGCATCGGTCGCGGCGACCTTGCGCGCCTGCTCCTCGGCGCTCCGCGACAGGGCGAGCTGCGGGAGATCGCGGTTGCGGTGGCGCAGCAGGGCCAGCGCTGCCGTCATCCTCTCGTGTTCGCGCTCGGCCAGCGTGAGCATCTCGGCCGCCGTCAGCGGCATCATCCTCACGTGGCGGATGTACCAGTCGTAGCGCTCGGCACCCACACCGCCCGGCGCGGTCATGCGGGGCCGCTCCTGCCGCAGCCAGTCGCGGAAGGCGACCAGCGCATCGCGCGCCGCCGTCACGTCGCCGACGAGATCGGGCCGCTGCGCCGTGCTGCGCGCGAGCAGATCGTCGTACCAGCCGATGATCCCCGCCGGCGGAACCTTGCGGTAGGGATGGTAGTGATTGACCCCATCACTGTTGTCGAGGTTGTGGAGCGCGAGATCGGCGAAGTCGCCCGCGACCTCGGTGAGGTTCGCCCGCGCCGAGGCGAGGAGCGGCGGCACCAGGCGAAGCCGCGCCTTGAGCTTCGCGACGTCCTCCTCCTCCCCCGTCACCTCGGCGAAGGCCACCGCCATCAGCGGATCGAGGTAGAAGCCCGGATCGCGCTTCCACGGGCGCAGCACCTCGAGGTTGAAGCGGTAGCCGTTGAGGATCGACTTCACCGCGAGGTAATCGACCTGCTCGCCGCGCGACCAGCTCTTGACCGGCATCGCGGCAAGGCGCTGCTCGAAGGCGGCCAGCCCGGCGAGCTTCTGCGTCATGACGTCATCGGAATAGACATCGCCGATGCGCGCGCCCGAATCCAGCACGACTCCGGCGGTGAAGCCCGGCAGCATGTAGTCGCGCAGCTCGTCGTGCAGCGCCACAAGCGCGGCGTGATCGCCGCTTGCCGGCGCCTGCGCCTGCGCCACCCCGGCCCACAGCAGAACCGCACCCAAGAAACCGAGGAACCCCCGCATCGCTTCTCCCCTTCGTCGGACGACCCCGCCCGCTCCCGCCATGACGCCGCTTGTGGCCGATTCTTCCGCGCCCCCGCAAGCGGCTTGTCCCCTGCCCCCCACGGCCATTTGATCAGGTGCGCGGCACGTGACATGGAGGCATCCTCACGCGGGCGTGATCGGAGAAGAAGGCGATGGATCTGCAACTCGGCGACAAGCGGGCGCTGGTGCTCGGGGCGAGCAAGGGGCTGGGACGCGCGATCGCCGAGGCGCTGGCGGGCGAAGGCGCCGAGGTCCTCACCGTCGCACGGTCGGGCGATGTCCACATCACCGCCGACCTCGACGATCCCGCCGCGCCGGAGGCGATCATCGCCGCGGTGTGCGAGGCCGGGCCCTCGCCCGACATCCTCGTGCTCAACAGCGGCGGCCCGCCGACCGGCACCGCGGCCCGCACCACGCCCGGCGACTTCTCGGCGGTCATGGGCCGGATGTTCAACGCCCAGCTCGCGCTCGCCCAGGCCTTCCTGCCGGCAATGCGCGAGCGCGGCTTCGGGCGGGTTCTCGCGGTCGCCTCGACCAGCCTCGTCGCGCCCGTGCCCAACCTCGTTCTCTCCAACGCCGTGCGCGCCATGCTCGCCTCGTGGTGCAAGACCCTTGCCGCCGAGGTCGCCGCGGACGGCGTGACAGTGAACCTCCTCCTCCCCGGCCAGATCGCCACCGACCGGCTGACCAGCCTCCACGCCGCGATGGCGGCGGGAAGCGGCAAGGCGCCCGAGGAGGTCACGGCTCGCTCGATCGCGGCGATCCCCGCCGGGCGGCTCGGGCGTCCGCAGGAGTTCGGCGACATCGCCGCCTTCCTCGCCTCTCCGCGGGCGGGCTTCATCACCGGGAGCGCGATCAGGGTCGACGGCGGGCAGACCGCCTCGCTGTGACGCCCTGCCGCGGCGCGGGTTGCGCCGGGGACCGGCTGCCGGTAGCGCGTGCGCCATGTCCGCCGCCTTCATCGCGCTCCAGCACGTCCTGCCCCAGCACGCCCTCTCGCGCCTCGCGGGGCGCCTCGCCGCGAGCGAAACCCCCTGGCTGCGCGACCGGCTGATCCGCCGCTTCGTCGCGACCTACGGCGTCGACCTCTCGGAAGCCGCGCGCGGGATCGGGGAATTCGCGAGCTTCAACGACTTCTTCACCCGCGAGCTGAAGCCCGGCGCGCGCCCGCTCGCGGATGCCGATGAGTTCATCCTCTCGCCCGCCGACGGCGCGATCAGCCAGCTGGGGCCGATCACCGGCGGCCGGATCATCCAGGCCAAGGGGCGCGACTATGCGGTCGCCGAGATCCTCGGCTGCGGCGCGGCCGAGGCCGCGCGCTTCGAGGGCGGGCGCTTCATCACCGTCTATCTCTCCCCGCGCGACTATCACCGCGTCCACATGCCCGCCGCCGGCACCCTCGCGGCGACCAGCTACATCCCCGGCGACCTCTACTCGGTCAACGTCGCGACCGCCGGCGGGGTCGACCGGCTTTTCGCCCGCAACGAGCGCCTGTCCTGCCGCTTCGACGGGCCGGACGGGCATTTCGCGAGCGTGATGGTCGGCGCGATGATCGTGGCGGGGATCGACACCGTCTGGCCGAACCGCTTCCGCACCCACGCCGCCGCGCCCGTCCACGAGGACTTCGCCGGCGCCGGCCACGCCTTCGCCGCCGGGGACGAGATGGGCCGCTTCCACCTCGGCTCGACCGTGGTGCTGCTGTTCGAGCCCGGGCGCGTGGAGTGGCTGGAGGGCCTCGCGCCCGGCGATCCGCTGCGCATGGGGCAGGCGATCGGCCGGCGGCTCGCCTAGCGCGCGGCGAGGCTCTCGCGCACGAGCGCCGCGGCTTCGGGGCTGTCCCACTCGTAGCCGCCGGTCACCCGCCACACTTCCTTCCCGCTCGCGTCGAACAGGATCGTGAGCGGCAGCACGCCTTCGGGGGTGAACGCGGCGGAGAGCCGCGTCTCGGGATCGAGCCACGGCTCCAGACGGCGATAGCCACCCCTGGCGAAGAAGGGCTCCACCACCTCGGCCCCGCGCAGGTCCTGGCTGACGGTGACGACCCGCACTTCGCCCTCGAGGTCGCCCGCCAGCGCATCGAGCTGCGGCATCTCCTTGACGCAAGGGGCGCACCAGGTCGCCCAGAGGTTGAGCAGCACCGGACCCTCGATCTCGCCGAGGTCCAGCTCCCGCCCCGCCGGGTCGGCAAGCGCGATCGCCGGAAGCGGCGTGCCCGCGAATTGGCGCACCACCGCACCGGCGGCGGGGCTCGCCGCCGCAACCGGTTGCGCCGGGGCCTCGGCGGCCCTATCGCAGCCCGCCAGCAGCAGGAGCGACACGGCGACAATGAAGGGCGAGCGGGACATGACAGGCTCCGGGGTTGAGGCCGACGAGGGCGCCGCGACCAACGCCATGTGGGGCGGGCGCTTCGCCGACGGCCCTAGCGCGATCATGCGCGAAATCAACGCCTCGATCCCCTTCGACAAGGCGCTGTGGCGGCAGGACATCGCCGCCAGCAAGGCCCATGTCGCGATGCTCGGCACCCAGGGGATCATCCCGGCCGATGACGCGCAGGCGATCAGCGCGGGCCTCGACGCCGTCGCGGCCGAATACGAGCGCGACGGCGTGCCCGAGGACTGGGACCGCGAGGACATCCACATGACCACCGAGGCCCGCCTCGCCGAGCTGATCGGACCGGTCGCCGGGCGCCTCCACACCGCGCGCAGCCGCAACGACCAGGTCGCGACCGACTTCCGCCTGTGGGTGCGCGACGCGATCGGACAGCTCGACGAGGGGCTGGCGGCGCTCCAGCGCGCCCTCGTCACCCGCGCGGGCGACCACGCCGACAGCATCATGCCCGGCTTCACCCACCTCCAGACCGCGCAGCCGGTGACTTTGGGCCACCACCTCATGGCCTATTGCGAGATGTTCCGCCGCGACCGCGCGCGCCTCGCCGACGCGCGGGCGCGGATGAACGAGTGCCCGCTCGGCAGCGCGGCGCTCGCGGGCACGGGCTTCCCCATCGACCGCGAGGCGACCGCGCGTGCGCTCGGCTTCGACCGGCCGACCGCGAACTCGCTCGACGCCGTCTCCGACCGCGACTTCGCGCTCGATTTTCTCTACGCCTGCTCGATCACCGCCCTCCACCTCTCGCGCCTAGCGGAAGAACTGATCCTCTGGGCGAGCCAGCCCTTCGGCTTCATCCGCCTGCCAGACAGCCTCTCGACCGGGTCCTCGATCATGCCGCAGAAGAAGAACCCCGACGCCGCCGAACTGGTGCGCGGCCACACGGGGCGGGTGATTGGGGCGCTGACCAGCCTGATGATCACCATGAAGGGCCTGCCGCTCGCCTATTCCAAGGACATGCAGGACGACAAGCCGCCGGTCTTCGAGGCGGCCTCGCTGATGGCGCTCAGCGTCGCGGCGATGACGGGCATGATCGCGGGCGCAACCTTCAACACCGAGCGGATGCGCGCCGCGGCCGAGCTTGGCTATGCCACCGCCACCGACCTTGCCGACTGGCTGGTGCGCGCGCGCGGCATTCCCTTCCGCGAGGCGCACCACATCACCGGGGCCGCGGTCAAGCTCGCCGAGAGCCGCGGGGTGGCGCTCGACCGGCTGCCGCTCGAGGACCTCAAGGCGATCGATGCGCGGATCGACGAAAGCGTCTATACTGCGCTCTCGGTCGATGCCTCGGTCGCGGCGCGCGCCTCCTACGGCGGCACCGCGCCCGATCAGGTGCGCGCCCAGGTCGCGGCCGCCCGCAAGCTGCTGGGAATGGAGGAATGATGCGCAAGCCCGCCCGCTACTGGCCGCTCCCGGCCCTCGCCGCGCTCCTCGCGGGCTGCGGGACGGTCGCCCCGCTCACCCCGCCCGAGGGCCGGACCCTGCCGACCGCCCCCTATGGCGCGAGCGAGCGGCCCAACGCCGACGAGTTGCTCCGCCGCGACGCCCTCGCCGCGCCCGAACGCTCGGTCGAACTGCGCCGCCGCTCCGAGGAACGCCAGGACGATCCCTTCGATCTCCCGCCGGAATAGAACAGACACTCCATGGACCACTTCACCTACAAGGGCGGCGTCATGCACGCCGAGGACGTGCCCCTGCCGCAGATCGCCGAGGCGGTCGGCACCCCCGTCTACGTCTATTCGCGGGCCACGCTGGAGCGCCACGCCCGGGTGTTCCGCGAGGCGCTGGCCGAGGTGCCGGACAAGCTCATCGCCTTCGCGGTCAAGTCCAACCCCAACCTCGCGGTGCTCAAGGTGCTGGGGCGGCAGGGCATGGGCGCCGACGTCGTCTCGGTCGGCGAGATGCGCCGCGCGCTGGCGGCGGGGATCGCGCCCGACATGATCGTTTTCTCGGGCGTGGGCAAGACCGCCGCGGAGATGGTCGCCGCGCTCGAGGCGGGGATCGGCCAATTCAACATCGAGAGCGAGGAGGAGGGCGTCGAGCTCGCCGAAATCGCCGCGGCGCGCGGGCTGACCGCGCAGTGCACCCTGCGCATCAACCCCGATGTCGACGCCGGCACCCACGACAAGATCTCGACCGGCAAGGCCGACAACAAGTTCGGCGTGCCGATCAGCGAGGCGGGGCAGATCTTCGGGACGCTCGCGCGCCTGCCCGGCATCAACCTGCGCGGCGTGGCGGTGCATATCGGGAGCCAACTGGCTGATCTTGCCCCGCTCGAGGCGGCCTTCGGAAAGCTCGGCGCGCTGGTCGAGGCGCTGCGCGGCGCGGGATACACGATCACCCATGTCGATCTCGGCGGGGGCCTCGGCGTGCCCTACCGCGTCGGCGAGGTGCTGCCGGCGCCCGCGGAATACGGCGCGATGGTGGCGCGGGTGACGAGGGACTGGGGCGTCAAGCTGATCTTCGAGCCCGGCCGCGTCATCGCGGGCAATGCGGGCGTGCTGCTGACCCGCGTGGTGCGGGTGAAGCGCGGGATCAAGGACCCCTTCGTGATCGTCGATGCGGCGATGAACGACCTTGCTCGCCCTGCGCTCTACGGCGCCTACCACCACTTCGAAGCGGTCGAGCCGCGCGATGCGCAGATGACGGCCAACATCGTCGGCCCGATCTGCGAGACGGGCGACACCTTCGCGATGGGCCGAACATGCGACCTGTTGGAGGCGGGCGACCTCGCGGTGTTCCGCACCGCGGGCGCCTATGGCGCGACGATGGCCTCCTCCTACAATTCGCGCGGCTTCGTCGCCGAGGTGCTGGTCGACGGGGACCGCTTCGCGATTGTAGCCGACCGCATCGAGGCGGGCGCGATCATGGACGCCGAGCGCGTGCCGGAATGGCTCGTCTGAGGCTCCCATGAGCGGCATTTCCAGCCTGCCGCTGTTCCATAAAATCGCGGGACAACAGGTGCTTGTGCTGGGTGACGGCCCTGCCGCGGAGCCCAAGCGGCGGCTCGTCGAGCGCGCGGGGGGCGTGGTGGTCGAGGACTTCGCCCGGGCGGTGGACGAGGGGGTGCGGATCGCCTTCATCGCCTTCGAGGATGCCCGCGCCTGCGAGGCGGCGGCGATCAATGCGCGCTGTGCGGGGATGCTGGTCAACGTCGTCGACCGGCCGGAATTGTGCGATTTTACAACGCCTTCCATTCTCGACCGCGACCCGCTGCTGATCGCGATCGGGACCGGGGGCGCCTCGGCGGGACTGGCGAAGCATGTGCGGCTGCGGCTTGAGCGGGTGCTGCCGGAGACGCTCGGGGCGCTGGCGCGGGCGCTCGAGGCGGCGCGGCCGGTGCTGCGGCGACGCCTGCCCGAGGGGGCGGAGCGCCGCCGCGCGGTGGATGCGGCCATGGCCGAGGGCGGGCCGCTCGACCCGCTCGATCCCGCGTCTTTTCAGCGGGTTGCGGCATGGGCGCAAGGGGCCGCAGCGCTCCCGACGGGCGCGTTCGTGGAGATCGCCCTCGCCAGCGCGGACCCCGAGGACCTGACCATCAGGCAGGCGCGCTGGCTGGGGGAGGCGGACCTCATCCTCATCGACGGGGAGGTGCCGCAAGCAATCCTGGCGAGGGCCCGCGCCGATGCCGAGAGGCGGATGTTTCACGTGAAACACGCCCCCCTGGACGGGTGCGAAGAGGGGTTTAACGGGGGTCTGGAAGGGGTCGAAGCCGGGTCTGGCGCGGGCGAAGGCCGCTCTGGGCCGGGCAAGGAATTGGCGGACGGCGCGCCTTCTGCCGTTCCGGAGGCGTCCGGGACTGGTCTGACCGTGATCCTGCGCTGGCGCCCGGGGGGCCCGGATACCTGAGGTCTTCGCGCTACGAGCGGGGGAGCCCCCACCCTCGACCCCTCCCCGAGGGGAAAAGCAGCCGATGCCTCTGGCGCCGCCGCGCGCAAAAAGACCGAGGGCGCGCCCGCCCCCGCCGCGCTACGCAGCCCTAGGCCGCTTGCAGGTCCGGCACGCGCAGGCTCGCGAAATAGCCGGCCATCGCGGCGAGCGCCCTGTCGCTCAGGGCGATGAAGGCGCGGCGGCGGTCGGCCGGGTCGGGGACGCGCACGAAGATGCCGCTCTCGACCATCTGGGTCAGCCAGCGCAGCGCCGTGGTCGCGGGGACGCCCGCGGCGATGCACAGCGAGGTCACCGAGACCCGCGCGCCCTCGCCGTGTGCGGCGGTGAGATCGAGGAGCATGTCCCAGGCCGGATCGCCGAACAGCGCCGCATCGAAGAAGCGCGCCCGCGCCTGGCGGTTGGCGATGACCTGGCGCACGGTCCGCGGATCGGGCAGCGCGGGCGCGGTGCCGGCGACCGGCGGCGCGGCGAAGCCGCTCACCAGCCCGGCCTCGGGCCCGCGATAGTCGCGCTTCATCTCGCCGAGCGTCGCGCCCGCGGAAGCCGCGGCAGGCGTGTGGCCAATCCGGTCGAGTGAATGCGCGATCGCCTCGACCTGCTGGGAGAGGCGCAGCAGGGCCACGCGGTCCTCCTCGGCCATTTCGCGCAGGCGCGCCGCGCCCGCCTCGCCCATGACCCGGCCGACCGCAATCACCCGTTCCGCGCGGCTCGGCGCGACGAGGATCTGCGGGTTCGACTGGTCGAGCACAGCGAAGACGTCGTCGAGCCCCGCAAGGTTGGTCGCCACGATCAGCTTCGCCCCGGAGCGCGCCACCCGCATGTCGAGCCGCGCCAGCCCCGCCAGCATCATCCCGTCGATCCCGCGCGAGCCGGTGACCGCGCAATCGACCACCACCACGTCGCCGAGCAGCGCGATCGGCCCTTCGAGCAGCGCCCGCAGGCTCCCCCCGTCGATCGAGCGGAACCCCGCGCCCGAAAGGTCCGCGCCGATCTGGCGGCGCAGCCCCTCGTCCTCGGCGAAGATCGCGACGCGGGCCGGCAGCCCGGCGCCATCCTGCGCGCATTCGTACGAAAAATCGGCCTGTTCACGCAGCGAGGTCAGCATCGACTCGACTCCAACAATGTTGGAACGATTATGGAACAAAGCGGGATCAGGTCAAGTAAATCTGCTTAGCTTGGGTCCATTTCGGTGCATTGGGGATCAGCCTTACCGGCCCCTCCACCACCTTCGATGGTCCCCCTCCCCTCGCAGGGAGGATCAAGGCCTGATCTCGATCACCGTGCCGTCGGGGACGAGGCGCCAGATCTCCGCGATCTCCTCGTTGAAAAAGGCGATGCAGCCGTCGGTCCAGTCGCCGGGCATCCGGCCGAAGGGGAGCGCGTTGGGCTGGCCGTGGAGGAAGATGTCGCCCCCCGGCGAGCGCCCCTGCGCCCGGGCGAAGGCGCGGTCGGCGGCGTTGGGGTAGGAGATCTTGAGGCTGAGGTGATAGGCGCTGCGGGAGTTGCGGCCCTCGATCACGTAGCGACCCTCGGGGGTGCGCTCGTCGCCCTCGAACTGCTTGTGGCCCTGCGGCCGGTCGCCGAACTGCAGGCCCCGCCACGCTTTCACCGGCTGGCCGGCGGCATAGGCGACCATCAGCCGCTCGGACTTGTCGACGATGAGGTAGTCGACCTGGGTGACGCGCCGCTCGGGCACGATCCGCGCCGCCTCGCGGGCGAGCGGGGGCTGGGATGCGGGCGCCTCGACCACCTTCAGCGGCGGCTGGGCGCAGGCGGCGAGCGCCAGCAGGGGGAGAAGCGCGAGGCGGGTCACGCGGGCGAGGTTAACCCGGCAGGCCCCGCGCGATCAATCCGCATTGCCCCGCCCCCCGCGCGGTGAACGGCGCTACGCGTGGAAGCCGAGGCGCTCGGCGGCCGCGACCAGCTCCGCCTCGCGGCCCGGGGCGCGGCGGGCGCTGGCCTCGGCATAGCGCGCGACCAGCTCCGGCCCGGCCTTGTCGGGCGAGCCCGCGTCGAAGGGCGGCGCGGGGTCGTATTCGAAGCCGAGCTGGATGCCCTTTGCAACCCCCTGCCCCGCGACCTCGGCAATCAGTGTCAGCGCGAAGTCGATTCCCGCGGTCACCCCGCCGCCGGTCACGCGGTTGCGGTCGACGACGGTGCGGGCGTGGACCGGCTCGGCGCCGAACATCGCGAGGTGGTGGTGCCAGGCCCAGTGGGTGGTCGCCCGGTAGCCCCGGAGCAGCCCCGCCGCGCCGAGGATCAGCGAGCCGGTGCACACGCTGGTGACCCAGGTGGCGGCGGCGCCCGCCTGCCGCAGCCAGTCCATCGCGGCCGCGTCGTTCATCACCGAGGCGACGCCGATCCCGCCCGGCACGCAGAGGATCTCGGGCGCGGGAACCTCGGCATAGGTGGCGGTCGGCAGGATCGCGAAGCCCGCGTCGGTCGGCACCGGGTCGAGGCTGCCGGCGACATGGTGGACGCTCGCCCCCGGCAGGCGCGCGAGGAACTGCGCGGGGCCGGTCATGTCGAGCTGGGTCATGCCGGGGAAGAGCAGGAAGGCGATCTGCATGAGGGGGCGAGCCTCCTAGTCGACGAAGGGGTCGCGCATCAGGATCGTGTCGTCGCGCTCGGGGCTGGTCGAGACGAGCGCGACGGGGCACTCGATCAGCTCCTGGATGCGCTGGATGTACTTGATCGCGTTGGCCGGAAGATCGGCATAGGAGCGCGCGCCCGCGGTGCTTTCGTGCCAGCCGGGCATTTCCTCATAGATCGGCTCGCATTCGGCCTGGTCGGCGGCGTGGCTGGGGAGGTAGTCGTAGACCTTGCCCCTCAGCCGGTAGCCGGTGCAGATCGCGACCCTCTCGAGCCCGTCGAGCACGTCGATCTTGGTCAATGCGATGCCGGTGACGCCGCTGATCGCGCAGGACTGGCGCACCAGCACGGCGTCGAACCAGCCCACGCGGCGCTTGCGGCCGGTGACGGTGCCGAACTCGTGGCCGCGCTCGCCGAGCCTTTGGCCGACCTCGTCCTCGAGTTCCGTCGGGAAGGGCCCGGAGCCGACGCGGGTGGTGTAGGCCTTGACGATGCCGAGCACGAAGCCGGTCGAATTGGGGCCGAGGCCACTGCCCGACGCCGCCGTGCCGCTGACGGTATTGGAGGAGGTGACGAAGGGATAGGTGCCGTGGTCGACATCGAGCAGCACGCCCTGCGCGCCCTCGAAGAGGATCTTGGCGCCCGCGCGGCGGACCTTCTTGAGGCGCTTCCACACGGGCTGGGCGAACCTCAGCACGAAGGGGCCGATTTCGCGCAGCTCTTCCAGCAGCGCCGCGCGGTCGACCGGGGGCTGGCCGAAGCCCGCGCGCAGGGCGTCATGGTGGGCGCAGAGGCGGTCGAGCTGCGGTTCGAGCGTGTCGAGGTGCGCAAGGTCGCACACCCGGATCGCGCGGCGGCCCACCTTGTCCTCGTAGGCCGGGCCGATCCCGCGCCCGGTGGTGCCGATCTTGCCCTTGCCCGCCGCTGTCTCGCGCAGGGCATCGAGATCGCGGTGGAGCGGCAGGATCAGCGGGCAGTTGTCGGCGATGGCGAGGTTCTCGTCGGTGATCTCCACCCCCTGCGCCTCGACCTTGGCGACCTCGTCGCGCAGCGCCCAGGGATCGAGCACCACGCCGTTGCCGATCACAGAGAGCGTGCCCGAGACGATGCCCGAGGGCAGCAGCGAGAGCTTGTAGGTCTTGCCCTCGATCACCAGCGTGTGTCCGGCATTGTGCCCGCCCTGGAAGCGCACCACCACGTCGGCGCGGCTGGCAAGCCAGTCGACGATCTTGCCCTTGCCCTCATCGCCCCACTGGGCGCCGATCACGGTGACGTTGGCCATGTGTGTCCTTGTGCTGCTGCTGGCGGAAAGCCGCGCGGGGCCTAGGCGTTCGGGCGGGCGAGGGCAAGGGTGCGAAGGGGGGATGCGCGGGGCTTGCGGGGCGCGAGGCCTTGTCGCAACATCAAGCCTCGGGAGGAATGCTCATGAAGATCGCCGCCGCCGCCACCACCCTCGCTTCTGCCGCCACCCTTGCCGCCGCCGCGCTGCTCGCGGGCCCGATCCTCGCCCAGCGCGGCGACACGGGGCGCCTGCCGGAGCAATGCCGCGCCGAGGTGCGGGCAGTGTGCGGCGGCGGCGGCGAGCGCGGGGCGCTCCGCGAATGCCTGCGCACGCGCTCTGTCGAGGTGTCGGACACCTGCCGCACGGCGCTGCGCGACTGGATGGCGGCACGCGGGGGAGAAGCCGGCGTGGACAGGCGGCAGGCGGGCGCGGGAAGCGCGCTTCTCTCGCTCCCCGCCGCCCCGCAGACTCTCGCCTATGGCAGCGACTCGCTCCAAGGGCTCGACCTGTGGGTGCCGGAGAGCCCCCGCCCCGCCCCGCTTGTCCTGTTCGTCCACGGCGGCGGGTGGAAGCGCGGCTCGAAGGACAATGCCACCTCGCGCGCCCTGCCCGCGCACCTGCTGGCGCAGGGCTATGCCTTCGCCTCGATCGACTACCGGCTGGTGCCGCGCCACCGGGTCGAGGACCAGGCGGCCGATGTCGCCGCCGCGCTCGCCCACCTCCTGCAACGCGCCGAGGCGCTGGGGATCGACCGTCGCCGGGTCGTGCTCGCCGGGCATTCGGCCGGCGCGCACCTGGTGGCGCTGGTCGGCACCGACGAGCGCTACCTGCGCGCCGCCGGGCTGTCCTTCGCCGACATCCGCGGGGTGATGCCCAACGACGGGGCCGGCTACGACGTCGCGGCGCAGCTTGCGGCCGCCGGGCCCCTCATGCGCGACACCTACCGCCAGGCCTTCGGGACCGACCCGGAGCGTCACAAGGCGCTCTCGCCCACCGCCCACGCCGCCGCGCCCAATGCGCCCGCCTTCCTGCTCCTCCACGTCCAGCGCCCCGATGCGATCGCGCAGTCGCAGGGCCTTGCCGAGGCGCTGCGGCGCGCGGGCACCGCGGTCGAGATCGGCAGCGTCGAGGGCGAGGGCCTGCGCGGCCACATGGAGATCAACCGTCGGCTCGGCCAGCCCGATTACCCCGTGACCGCGATGATGGACGCCTGGCTGAAGTCCGTGCTGGGCGCCTGACCGGCCCCCACACGGAGCCGCCTTCCGGGCAGACATGGCGCGGTAACAGCGCCTGCCATCCCGCCGTGCGACGGGCTGCTCGTCGGCCGTGAGCCACATGCCGTCCCGCTCGGGATTGCGAAAATTGCACTTGTCCGTCAACGGTCTAGGCACCCGCTCCCCGGAGCACGCTGACAGATTGGAGACCCCTACGATGGGGATCCGGACACTCATCCGCGCCGCGGTTCCCTTTGCCTGGAGCCGCCTGCCCGAGCACCCCTACGAGGCGCAGTTCGCGCCCGAGATGGACCTCCCGCGAACCGCGCCGACGACGCAGATCCTGCTGATCGCCTCCACGCCGCGCTGCGGAAGCCACCTCCTCGGGCACATGCTCAAGGACCACGGCGGCTTCGGCGTGCCGCTCGAATACCTTCACCCGGGCAACCTTCCCTATTGGCAGCGGCGGTTTGGCGCGCGCGATCTCTACGGCCTGTTCCCGGAGTTCCTGCGGCACCGGACGAGCCCGAACGGCCGCTTCGTCACCAAGGCCCACTGGGACCAGTTCGCGCCGGTGCGCGGCGAGATCGACCGGCTGACGGGCGGCCTCGGCCTGGCGCAGGCGGTGTGGATCTACCGTCGGTCGCTGCTGTCGCAGGCGGTCTCCTGGGTGATCGCGCGCCAGACCGGCGTCTGGATCGCGGGCGCGACGCCGCGCGGCGAGGCGCACTTCGCCTTCGCGGACATCGTTGGCGCCGCGCGCGAGGCCAGGGCCCAGAACGCCGCCTGGAAGCGCTATTTCGAGAAGCGTCCGCAGCTCCCCGCCCTCGCCATCGCCTACGAGGACCTGATCCGCCCGGAGACGCAGGCGCGAAGCGGGCTGGCCGGGTTCCTCGGCCTCGAGCGGCCGCTGGTGCCGGCGGGCAAGACCGCGCGGCAATCGACGAGCATCAACGCGCAGTGGAAGCGCCGCTTCGAGGCGGAGACCTCGGCCGAGGAGCGCTGGGTGCTCGAGGATCAGGACTGGTCGATCGACCGCTGAGGCAGGGCGCGCCGCTCCTCAGGACTTCTCCATCGCGAACCTGACCCGCTCGATGCAGCCGGTCTGTCCCGCCTCGCTCGGCTCCAGGCGGACCGACCGCAGCACGGCCATCCCCGCCCTGGCGAATTCCTCGCTGGGCTGGGCCGCGAGCACCGTGAGGTTTCCGATCGCGCCGTCCGCGCCGACATCGAACCCGAGCATCGCCCAGCCCTCGATGGCCCGCTCATTGTAGGGTTGCGGGTAAACGAGTTTGGGAGCGACCGCCCAGCGGCGGGACGTCTTGCAATCCCGGTAGCCGGCGAAGCTGGTCGGAGCCGGCGCGGAAGGGGCAGGGACCACCAGAGGGTTGCGCCACCACGAGGTCACGCAGCCCGTGCGCGGCCCTCCGGCGAAGCGGCTCTCGCCGACCGCGCGCCGGGCTTCCGCATCGAGGTCCTCGTGCCCGGAAGAGGCGACGACGGCGACGTTGGCCGGAACGCCCTCGGCATCGATATCAAAGCTGATCCAGGTCCACTTGCGGGTGCCCCTCAGTCCTGACACCTTGCGCCAGTCAGGTGACGCGGCGAGCAGCGCGTCCGGCCAGCGCGAGGCGTTGCAATCGCCACCGCCGATCCGGTCGAGCTGCGGGGGCAGCAGCCTGACACCCGGCGCCGCGCCGATCGCGGCGATCGTGTGCGGGGTGAGCTCGTCGGCCGCGACGTACTCCGGTGTGTAGATAATGCGGCAGCCGGTATGCGCCGTGCCCGAGGCGAACCGGCTTGCGCGCAGCGAGGGCATGAGATCGCGCGTCGTCAAGCTCGCGAGAAGCGTGTTGGCGGGCACCCTGAGCGTGCCTTCTTCAGGATCGACCGTGATGGCCTCTCTGGCCTCAACATAGCCGCCCTCGACCACCCTGATGTCGATGGCGCGGCCCGTGCGGTCGATGTTGAAGGCCATCGTGACGGGGAACTTCTGAAGCACCTTGGGAGCGAATTGCCCTTGTGGGGCGACCCACTCCACCGCCTCCACCGTGCCACTGTCGCAGGTGGGCGCCTGATGTCGCCAGAACAGCCCGAATGCTCCGGGGGCCTGGGGCGTCACGGTGACGGTCAACTGATTGGGGTTCGGCGTCGGCACTGCGGGCTGCTCGGCGGCGGGCGCGGCCTGCGACGGGACGGCGGAGAGTATAGCTGCGAGGCTGGCGATTGCCTTCGGGACCATGGCGACACCCTTCGTTCTTCTGACGCCTTGGGGACCTAGCACCAAGGCGCTCAAGCTTTGAAGTCAGAACGATAGGGCCTGCCGGGATCAACGCCGACGCACCTCGCGCCGGAGGTCAGAGCGTCTCCGGCCCGTCCGCCCCCAGCACCCAGCCGCAGCCGAGCGCCCGCGGGTCCTCGCCCTCGGCGAGCTGGGCAAGCGTGCGCCAGCCCTCGGCGCGCAGGGCCGCCGCCGCCGCGCGGTCGTGGCCGAGCGGGAGCCACACCAGCCCCGCCGCCCCGGGCTGGGGCGCGATCTCGGCAAGGCGGTCGAGGTAGAGGGTGAAGCCGGTCGCCGGCTCCTCGCTCCCCGCGATGCGGTAGGTGCCGCCCCGCCCCGCCGCGCGCCGCAGGCCGTCCGCATAGAGGGTGAAGCCGAACCACGACTGGTATTCGAAGCCGTGGCGCTCGGTGGGGTCGAGGGTGATCGTGGCCGCGTCCCCGACATGGGCGGCGATCTGCTCCAGCGCATCGAGCCGCGACTTCAGCGCCCCGCCCGCATCGACCGCGCGAAGCGCGGCGAGCGCGCTCTCGATCGGCCCGGTGGCGTAGAGGAGCGGCAGGTAGGCCGCACCGCCCGCCGCCTTCAGCCCGCCCGCGTCCTTGGTGTCGAGCTCGCGCCGCACGCCTTCGATCTGGTCGGGGGCGAGCGGGAAGGCCTTCGCGGCGAGGGTGTCGACGAGGTCCGGCAGGGTGAAGTCGACCGCGATGCCGGTCAGCCCCGCGGCCTTCAGCGCCTCGACCGCGAGCATCACCGCCTCGCCCGCCGCCGCCACGCTGTCCGCGCCGATCAGCTCGGCACCCAGTTGCAGGCGCTCGCGCGCGGGATCGAGCTGGCTCGCCTTGATGACCACCGTGTCGCCGCAATAGGCGAGGCGCAGCGGGCGCGGCGCGTCCCTGAGGCTGGTCGCCGCGATGCGCCCGACCTGCGGGGTCATGTCGGAGCGCAGCGCCAGGGTGCGCAAGCTGGCCGGGTCGACGAAGCGGAACATGGAACTGCCCTCGCCCACGGTGACGCCCGCCATGCGGCCCGCGAGCGAGGCCTCGAACTCGAGCAGCGGCGGGCGCACCCGGTCGTAGCCGTGGGCGTCCAGCACATCGAGGCAGGCGCGCATCATCGCGGTGATCCGCGCCGCCTCGGAGGGCAGGCGGTCCTCGAGGCCTTCGGGAAGGAGGTCGTTCGGCTTGGTCATGCGGGCTCCCTAGCCAAATCGTCATCCCGGCGAAAGCCAGGACCCAGGGCCGGAGGCGCGTTGCTTGCCGCCCTGGGTCCAGGGTCAAGCCCGGGATGACGTGGAAGGAAGAGCGATCAGAACGCCAGCGCCTTGACCAGCTTGACGCCCTCGAGCCGCTCGGCCTCGGCGATCACCTCGGGGGTGAGCGCCTCATCGAGGCTCAGCAGCAGCACCGCTTCCCCGCCCGCCTCGCGGCGGCCGAGGTTGAAAGTGCCGATGTTGATGCCGTGGCTGCCGAGCAGCGTCCCGATGCGGCCGATGAAGCCCGGCTTGTCGTCGTTGACGATGTAGAGCATGTGGCCCGCGAGGTCGGCCTCGATGCCGATGCCGAAGATCTCCACGAGCCGCGGCGCCTCGGTCCCGAACAGCGTGCCCGCGACCGAGCGCGGCCCCTGCGCGGTCTCGACCGTGACGCGCACGAGCGTGTTGAAGGCGCCCTCGCGCTCGTGGCGGATCTCGCTGACCTCCAGCCCGCGCTCCTTGGCGAGGAAGGGCGCGTTGACCATGTTCACCGTGTCCGAATAGCGGCGCATGAAGCCCGCGAGCACGGCGGCGGTGATCGGCTTGCCATTCAACTCGGCCGCCGCGCCCTCGCGCTCGATGCCGATCTGGGTGAGGTTGCCGTGGGCGAGCTGGCCCACGAGAGACCCGAGCTTCTCGGCGAGCGCCATGTAGGGCTTGAGCTTGGGGGCTTCCTCGGCCGACAGGCTGGGCACGTTGAGCGCGTTGGTGACGCCGCCGTTGACGAGGTAGTCGGCCATCTGCTCGGCCACCTGGAGCGCGACGTTGACCTGCGCCTCGGTGGTGGAGGCCCCGAGGTGCGGGGTGCAGATGAAGTTGGGCGCACCGAACAGCGGGTGGTCGGCGGCGGGCGGCTCGGTCTCGAACACGTCGAGTGCCGCGCCCGCGACCTGGCCGCTCTCGAGGCAGTCCTTGAGCGCCGCCTCGTCGATCAGGCCGCCGCGGGCGCAGTTGATGATGCGGATGCCCTTCTTGGCGTTCTCCAGCCGCTCGCGCGACAGGATGTTGCGGGTCTCGTCGGTCAGCGGCGTGTGCAGCGTCACGAAGTCGGCGCGATTGAGCAGAGTGTCGAGGTCGACCTTCTCGATACCCAATTCGATCGCGCGGTCCTCGGTGAGGAAGGGGTCATAGGCGATCACCTTCATCCTGAGGCCGAGCGCGCGGCTGGCGACGATCGAGCCGATGTTGCCCGCGCCGATCAGGCCGAGGGTCTTGGCGGTGAGCTCCACCCCCATGAACCCGCTCTTGGGCCACTGGCCGGCTTGGGTCTGGGCGTTCGCCTCGGGGATCTGCCGGGCGAGCGCGAACATCAGCGCGATGGCGTGTTCGGCGGTGGTGATCGAGTTGCCAAAAGGCGTGTTCATCACCACCACGCCCTTGGAGGAGGCGTAGGGGATGTCGACATTGTCGACCCCGATGCCGGCGCGGCCGATGACCTTGAGGTTGGTCGCGGCATCGAGGATCGCCTTGGTCACCTTGGTGGAGGAGCGGATCGCAAGGCCGTCATACTCGCCGATGCGCGCGGCGAGCTGCTCGGGGGTCTCGCCGGTGATGACATCGACGTCGCAGCCGCGCTCCTCGAAGATGCGCGCGGCGTTGGGGTCCATCTTGTCGCTGATGAGAACTTTGGGCTTGGTCATGGGATTACTCCGCAAATCTGGGAAAACCCGTTCGCCCTGAGCCTGTCGAAGGGCTGCACTTCACTTCGAAGGCAGCGCGGCATCAGAAGAAAAGCGGTGCTTCGACAAGCTCAGCACGAACGGAGGAAAGGTTGGCGGGCAGACGGCCTCAGCCGTTCTTGACCTTCTCGTAGGCCCACTCGATCCACGGCAGGAGGCGCTTCAGGTCCTCCTGCTCGACGGTCGAGCCGCACCAGATGCGCAAGGACGGGGGCGCGTCGCGGTAGCCGTTGAAGTCGTAGCCGACGTTGCGCTCCTCGAGCAGCTTGACGATCTTCTTGGGCACGCCCGCCTTCTCCTCGTCGGAGAGGCTCTCGTACCAGTCGCCCTGGAAGACCATGCACACGCCGGTGTTGGTCTGGAGCGCCGGGTTGCTGGCCATGTTGCGCAGCCACGGGGTCGCCTCGATCCAGTCCTTCACGAGCTGCGCGTTGGCATCGGCCCGCGCGATCAGCGCCTTGCGACCGCCGATGCTTTTCCCCCATTCGAGAGCCGCGATGTAGTCCTCGGTCGCGAGCATCGAGGGGGTATTGATCGTCTCGCCCTCGAAGATGCCGCGGTTGAGCTTGGCGCCCTTTTTCATGCGGAACAGCTTGGGGAGCGGCCAGGGCGGATCGTAGCTTTCGATCCGCTCGACCGCCTTGGGGCTGAGGATCAGCATGCCGTGCTGGGCTTCGGAACCCATCACCTTCTGCCACGAATAGGTCGTGGCATCGAGCTTCGCCCAGTCCATCTCCATCGCGAAGATCGCGCTGGTGGCGTCGTTGATCGTCACGCCCTCGCGGCCCTTCTCGAGCCAGTCAATGTTGGGGATCTTCGCGCCCGAGGTGGTGCCGTTCCACGTGAAGACGACATCATTGCGCTGCGGGATGGTGGTGAGGTCGGGAATCTCGCCATAGTCGGCGGTCAGCACCTGCAGGTTCGGCAGCTTCAGCTGCTTGACCGCGTCCTGGATCCAGACATTGCCGAAGCTCTCCCACGCCGCGACCGTCGCCGGGCGCGCGGGATCGAGCATCGACCACATCGCGGCCTCGAGCGCCCCGGTGTCCGAGGCGGGCATGATGCCGATCAGGTAGTCGTCGGGGATGCCGAGCAGTTCGCGGGAGAGGTCGATCGCATATTTGAGCCGCGCCTTGCCGAGGCTCGAACGATGCGAGCGGCCGAGCGATTCGGTTTTCAGCTTGTCCAGCGACCAGCCGGGGAATTTTGCCGTGGGGCCCGAGGAAAAGAAGGGGCGCTCAGGCTTCAGCACAGGCTCATGCGCGAGCCCGCGAACGTAGTCAGTCATGTATTCTCTCCTTGCAGAGAGCACGCGCGGCGTTGGGACCGCGTGGCCCGTCGGCCGCTGTAGAGAGGCGGTTGGACAAGTCAACGTATTTGCGCCCGGCTCGTCCGGAGGGAGGATCACCCCCTCGCTTATTCGCAAGACCTCGCCTAAACGCGGGTCTCCATGGACATATCAGACCTTCGCATCGCCCTGTTCAGCGGCAACTACAACTACACGCGCGACGGGGCGAATCAGGCCCTGAACCGCCTTGTCGGCTCGCTGCTCGGGCGCGGGGCGAAGGTGCGCGTCTATTCGCCGACCGTCGCCGAGCCCGCTTTCGAGCCGACCGGCGACCTTGTCAGCCTCCCGAGCTTCGCCATCCCCATCAAGGGCCGCGGCGAATACCGCGTCGCGACCGGGCTCGGGAAGGCGGTGCGCCGCGATCTGGAGGCCTTCGCGCCCGACATCGTCCACCTCTCCTCGCCCGACCCGGGCGGGCACGCGGCGCTCAAGTGGGCGCGCGCGCGCGGCATCCCGGTGCTCGCCTCGGTGCACACCCGCTTCGAGACCTATCCGCGCTACTACGGCCTCGGCTTCATGGAACCGGCCGTCATCGCCATGCTGCGCCGCTACTACGGCCGCTGCGACGCGCTGGTCGCCCCCTCGCAGAGCTTCATCGACGAGTTGCGCGCGATGAGGATGCACGAGCGGATCGAGCTGTGGAGCCGCGGCGTCGACCGCACGATCTTCTCCTCCGCCCGGCGCGATCCGGAATGGCGGCGCGCGATGGGCCTCGCCGATGGCGACGTGGCGATCGTCTTCCTCGGGCGGCTGGTGATGGAGAAGGGCCTCGACGTCTTCACCGCCACCATCGCCGAACTCGCCCGCCGCAAGGTCGCGCACAAGGTGCTGGTGATCGGCGACGGGCCCGCGCGCGGCTGGTTCGAGGCGAACCTGCCGGGCGGCATCTTCGCCGGCTTCAAGACGGGCGAGGCTCTGGGGCAGGCGCTGGCGAGCGGCGATGTCTTCTTCAACCCCTCGGTCACCGAGGCCTTCGGCAACGTGACGCTCGAGGCGATGGCCTGCGGACTGCCGGTCGTCGCGGCCGGGGCGACGGGCAGCGCGAGCCTGGTGCGCGACGGCGTGACCGGGCGGCTGGTGCCGCTGGCCGGTCCCTCGGCGGACGTGGCGGGCTGCGCCGACGCGCTCGAGGCCTATTGCACCGACCCGGGCCTGCGCGCCGCGCACGGGGCGGCGGGCGAGACACGGGCCTGCGAGTTCAGCTGGGAGGCGATCAACGCCGTGGTCGCCGACACCTATGCCCAGCTGGTGACAGAGCGCCGCGCCCGCCGGGGGTGACGGGAGCGCGGCGCTGGCGGCGGGGGCCTCCCGCCGCCGGGGTCACAGGCGCTCGATGCGCTTGGCCATCTCGTCGATCATGTCGACGATCTCGTTGATGGTGCGCTCGTCGAGCTTGCCGGCGCGGGCGCGGTTCTTGAGCACGTTGGCGAGGTTGCCCATCGCCCGGAACATGTCGGGCGAGCGCCACTGGGTGCTGCGTTCGCCGTGCTTGCCGAGGCGGCGCATCAGCGCCTCGACCTCGTCCGAGCGTTCCTCGAGCTCGGCACGGCCCTTGTCGGTCGCAGCGAAGGGCTTCTTCGCGCCCTCGGCCTCGGCCTCCTCGATGGCGCCTTCGTCCTCGAGCAGCTGGAGCGTCGGATAGACCGCGCCGGGGCTCGGGGCATAGCCGCCGCCGGTCAGCTCCTCGATCTCCTTGATGAGCTCGTAGCCGTGGCGCGGGCTCTCGGCGATCAGCGCCAGCAGCGCGAGGCGCAGCTCGCCCTGGCCGAACATCCGCCCGCGGCGCCCGCGGCGGCCCGGTTCGCCCCGACCTTCCTCGGCGCCCTCGCCCTCGTCGCTGTCGTAGCGCCAGCGCATCTTCACGCCGGGGCCGCCGAAGTTCATGTTGCCGCTCATCGCCATCTGGGCAATCGCCTCGCCGAGCTTGTCCCAGCCGCTGCCGCGGCCATATCTGTTCCAGGTCATGGGGTCCTCCGTGGTCTCAAGATACATCCAAGATATATCGCAGACCTATCGTTTCAACGTCGCCCCGCGCAGGCGTTTCCCTTTTCCGCCCGAGAACCTATTGAGTCCGACGAATGGCTGACCTGTTCGGACAAGACGCCCCCGAGGCCCCGCGCGGCGATGGCGCTCCCGCCGCCGACGCCCCGCTCGCCGACCGGCTGCGCCCCCGCAGCCTTAGCGAGGTGGTGGGGCAGGAGCACCTCACCGGCCCCGAGGGCGCGATCGGGCGGATGGTCGCCGCCGGGCGCCTCGCCAGCATGATCCTGTGGGGCCCGCCGGGGACGGGCAAGACGAGCATCGCCCGCCTCCTCGCCGATGCCGTGGGGATGCGCTACGCCGCGATCAGCGCGGTGTTCTCGGGCGTGGCGGACCTCAAGCAGGCCTTCGCCGAGGCGGAAAAGATGGCCAAGGCCGGCAAGCGCACGCTGCTCTTCGTGGACGAGATCCACCGCTTCAACCGCGCCCAGCAGGACGGCTTCCTGCCCTATGTCGAGCGCGGCGTGGTGACGCTGGTCGGCGCGACCACCGAGAACCCGAGCTTCGCCCTCAACGCTGCGCTTCTCAGCCGCGCGCAGGTGCTGGTGCTGAATCGGCTGGACGGGGCGGCGCTGGAAGCCCTGCTGGCGAAGGCCGAGGCGCTCGAAGGCCCCCTCCCCCTCACCCCCGAGGCGCGCGCGGCGCTGATCGCGCAGGCCGACGGCGACGGGCGCTTCCTCCTCGGGCAGGCGGAGACGCTCTATGCCGCGGGACTTGGCGAGCCGCTCGACCCGGCTGCGCTCGGCCAGTTCCTCCAGCGCCGCGTCGCGGTCTACGACAAGGACCGCGACGGGCACTACAACCTCATTTCCGCGCTCCACAAGTCGGTGCGCGGCAGCGATCCGCAGGCGGCGCTCTACTGGCTGGCGCGGATGCTGGTCGCGGGGGAGGAGCCGCTGTTCCTCGCGCGGCGGCTGGTGCGCATGGCGGTCGAGGACATCGGCATGGCCGATCCCCAGGCGCTCCCGCAATGCATGGCGGCGATGGAAGCCTACCGCTTCCTGGGCAGCCCCGAGGGGGAGCTGGCGCTGGTGCAGGCCTGCCTCTACCTCGCGACCGCCCCCAAATCGAACGCCGCCTACCTCGCCCAGAAGGCGGCGTGGAAGGCCGCCAAGGAGACCGGCAGCCTGATGCCGCCGATGAACATCGTGAACCCCGCGACCGGCCTCATGGAGAGCCTCGGCTACGGCAAGGGCTACACCTACGACCACGACACGCCCGAGGGCTTCTCGGGCGACAACTACTGGCCCGAGGGGATGGAACCCGCGCAGTTCTATGCCCCGGTCGAGCGCGGTTTCGAGCGCGAGGTGCGGAAGCGGCTCGATTACTGGGACAAGCTGCGGGGGGAGCGAGGATGACGGCAAGGCGGTGGATGATGATAGGCATGGCGGCGGTCCTCATTGCCGGGTGCAGGGAGACGCCGGCGCGCGAGGATGCCCCTGCGCCTGCGGAGACGCCGGTCGCCGCGGCCGCCCGCCCCGATCCCGGCAAGTGCCCGCCGCCTCCGACGCCCTATGACGCGGAGGAATTCGGCGCGCGGCCCGAGCCCCTGGCGGTGCCGGAGAGCATTGGGGCGATCGCCGTCACCGACGGAGACAATCTCGCCGTGAGCACCCTGGCGGGCGGGCAGGTCTGCCATGACGTCAGCTGGATCCTCGGCTTCCCCGGGGAGGCATCGACCCATGGCGACGGGCGCTTCGTGGCGATCGGCTACGGAGGCTACGAGGCCTTCGGCACGCTGGTGTTCGACCGCGCCGGCGAGGGCATGGTCGTCGACACGGGCAACCCGCCGGTCTTCTCGCCCTCCGGCCGCCTGATGGCGGGGTTGCAGCTCAGCGAGTCGAGCTATGGCGGCCTTGAAGGCTTCGCCATCTGGCGCGTGGAGCCCCGGGGCCTCACCGAGGTTCTGGGGGCGCCCGAGCAGGAGACTGTCTTCGGCGGCGCCCAAGGCTTCACCGCCTTTGAAATCGACGGCTGGCGCGGCGAGGACTGCATCGACCTCCACGGCTCCGCGCTGGAGGACCGCACCGATGCCGAAACCGCGGACAAGGCGCCGCGCATGCCCTTCTTCGCCGCGCGTAACAGGGGCTGGCGGATCGCGCGCGGCACCTGCCCGGCGTGACGCGCTTCTCGCATTTCCTCGCGGTCGACTGGTCGGGCGCGAAGGGCCCGCGCCAGAAGGGCATCGCACTGGGGGTGGCGCTGGCCTCGGGCGGGCCGCCGGTGCTGGTCGCCCCGCCCGATCCCCGCGGCTGGGCGCGCGAGGAGGTGCTGGCGCTGCTCTGCGACCTGCCGGGGGCGACGCTGGTGGGCCTCGACCTCGGCCTGTCGCTGCCCTTCCACGATGCGGGCGCCTTCTTCCCCGGCTGGGACGCCTCGCCCCCCGACGCGCGCGGACTGTGGGCGCTGGTCGACGCCCTGTGCGAGGGCGATCCGCACCTCGACGCGGGCGGCTTCGTCGCCCACCCCGAGGCCGCGCGCTACTTCCGGCACGGCGCGGGCGCGACCGGCGACCGCTTCCTCCTCCCCGGCGCCGCCAGCCGCGAAGGCCGCTTCCGCCTTGCCGAGGCGGCGCAGCGCCAGCAGGGCGTGCGGCCGGTGAGCAATTTCAATCTCGTCGGCGCCGCGCAGGTCGGCAAGTCGAGCCTCACGGGGATGCGGATGCTCCACCGCCTCGCGGGCCGCGTGCCGGTGTGGCCGGTCGACCCGCTGCCCGCAGAAGGCTCGGTGGTGACGGAGATCTACACCGCGATGGCCGCGCGGCTCGGCGGAGTGACGGGCGCGGCGACAAAGCTGCGCAGCATCGAGGCGCTCAACGACGCGCTCGACCGGCTCGGCTCGCCGCCCGTTGCGGGGACCGGCGCCATCGACGACCACGCCTCCGACGCGCTCCTCACCGCCGCCTGGCTGCGCCGCGTGCACGGGGATCGCGCCTTGTGGCACCCATCGGCGCTGACGCCCGAGGTGGCGCGCACCGAGGGGTGGACTTTCGGCGCCTTGTGAGACTAAGGCGCTTCACGGTCAGCCGGCTTAGCTCAGTTGGTAGAGCACCTGATTTGTAATCAGGGGGCCGCGGGTTCGAACCCTGCAGCCGGCACCGGCCTGCCCGCTCACAGACGCCGCGACACGCCCTTGGCGGCCTTCCATCCGAGCACGAACAGGATGATGCTGCCGATCACGGCGAGCACGAAGATGATCATGGCGATGTCGATGAGGGCGCCGGCCAGACCGCCGAACCCCAGGACCGCGGCGATAAGAGCGATGATCGCCAGGGTGATTGCCCATCCATACATGTCTCGTCTCCTTGTGCGCTGGAGAGAGGCGGACCGGGAAAAGGGGGCAAGTGTTTCCCGGCACCGGACGAGACGAGGGAGGAACGGGGCCAAGCGGAGCGAGACCTGCGGCCGGCACGCCCTCAGCCCAGCCTGAGGAAGAAGGCCTCGCGCTCGGCGCGCAGGTCCTCGGGGTCGAGGACGGCGAGGCCGTCGAGCTCGGCGCGCAGGGCGAGCGCGAGGCGCTTGACCGTCTCCTGCGCATCGCGGTGCGCGCCGCCGCGCGGTTCGTAGACGATGCGGTGGATCACGCCCAGCTTGAGGAGGTCGCCCGCGGTCACCTTCATCGCCTCGGCCGCCTGCGAGGCCTGCGCGGCGCTGCGCCACAAAATCGAGGCACAGCCCTCGGGCGAGATCACGGAGTAGACCGCGTGCTCCAGCATCAGCACGCGGTTTGCCGCCGCCAGCGCCACCGCCCCGCCCGACCCGCCCTCGCCGATGATGACGGCGACGAGCGGCACGCCCAAGGCGAGGCAGGCCTCGGTGGAGCGGGCGATGGCCTCGGCCTGCCCGCGGGCCTCGGCATCGACTCCGGGGAAGGCGCCCGGCGTGTCGACCAGCGTCACCACCGGAAGGCCGAAGCGGTCGGCGAGCTCCATCAACCGGATCGCTTTCCTGTAGCCCTCGGGCCGAGCCATGCCGAAGTTGTGGCGGAGGCGCCCCGGCGTGTCCTCGCCCTTCACATGGCCGATGACCATGACCTTGCGCTCCTCGAAGCGGGCGAAGCCGCCGATGATCGCCTGGTCCTCCCCGAAGGTGCGGTCGCCGGCGATGGGGATGAACTCCGAGAAGAGCCCCGCCACCAGCCGCTCGAAGCGGGGGCGCTGCGGGTGGCGCGCGACGAGGGTGCGCTCCCAGGGCGAGAGGCGCGCATAGGTGTCGGCGAGCAGCTTGTCGGCCCGCTCGCGCAGCATCCGCGCCTCCTCGGTGCCCTCGGCATGGGCGGCGAGCTCGGCGGCGTGCTTGTCGAGCGCCTCGATCGGCTTCTCGAAGGGCAGGTACTGGATCACGGCGTGGCTTGTATCACACCGTCATCGACATGCCGCGATAGATCCGCGCACGGTAGCGCGAGTCCTCCGCATCGGGCAGCGGCGCGCCGACCAGCAGCACCGCGCGGGCGAAGCGGCGGACCTCTTCCAGATGCTCGTCGAGATCGCGCGGTTCCTCCGACTGCACGCGGCGGGTGAGGTTGATCTGGTTGACGGGCACATCGTGGACCAGCCGCTCGTTCTCCACCGCAAGCGTCGCGGTGAAGGCGTGGAGCGTCGTCTTGATGAAGTTGGCGAGCGCGAAGGCCGGGGACTTGTCGCCCATCGGCACGTCGGGGCTGGTCAGCACGAGCTGGCAATCGTCGTAGAGCGAGGCGCGGCGCGCCACCCGGAAGTGGTGGGTGAGGTTGTCCGCCACCACGGCGCGGAACTCCTCCGGGGTGAGCGGGTCGTCCTTCTCGAACAGCTTGCCCGGCAGGGGCGCAAAGGGGGTGGAGAGGATCGTCGTCGGCCGGCCCCACTGGAGGAGCGCCGCGTCCATGCACGCCTCGATGTCCTCGCCGCACACCAGCGAGGTGAGCGCCTCGGCGGCCTCGCCCTCGAGCTGCGCCTTGATCGCCTCGAAGCCCTCCGCCGTGCGGCTGAGGACCACGACGTTGGCGACCTGGCAATCCTCGATGAAGGCGCGCGCGGCCTCGGCGAGGTAGTCGGCGAGGTGTTCGCCGATGATCCACACGGTCTTGCCCCGCATCTGGTCGAGGCGTTCCTGCTTGGGGCTTCCGAACAGCTCGCGCTCGGTGGTGGAGCGTTCCACGCTGAGGCCGCCCGAGGGCATGAAGGTCTCGCCCGAGACCGCGCGGTCGGCGAGGAAGAAGACCGTCGCCTGCGCCACGTCGTGCTCGGTCGGCATCTTGCCGAGGTAGAGCTTCGACAGGACCCCGGTGCCGACCTTCTTGGCCTCCGCGGCGATCTTGTCGGCGGGGAGGAAGGGCGCGTCCTCCGGGGGCACGCGCAGCAGCCAGTCGCCATCCTCGGAAGGCGAGCGGTCGGCCCATTCGGGCGCGTCGAGGAACAGGCCCGCCTGGCGGAGGCGCGCGACCAGCGCGGCGGCGATCTGCGGGGTGAGGAGATACTGGTCCCAGGTGCAGGTCCCGTCCCCCTCGCGCGCGCAGGCCAGCGCCAGCTCGCGCAGCTCGCGCGGGTTGTTGGTGTCGTGGCTCATCTTGACCGTGTCGTTGCGCGCGAGCCGCGCCAGCACCGCCTCGACCCGCACCCCGCGCCGGACTGCCTTGATCGCGGCGGCGTGGACGGCGTTCAAACGCTTGTTCTCGAGGATCAGCTTCCCGCGCCGCTCGAACAGGCCGGGTTTGCCGCCGGTGCCCGACAGGCGGTCGCCGTCGACCGGCCCGGGGGCGATGGCGTTGAACTGCACCTCGGGCCCGAGATAGCGCGCCATGCTCTCGACCATCGCGCGCTGCCCGGCCTTGGACACGGCGTAGTCGGCGCGGTTGGGATAGGCGACCGCGAGGTACTTCTCGCCGCCGAAGTAGGACGAGACGTTGAGGATGTACCCGGACCCTTGCGCCTTCATCAGCGGCGCGACGTGGTGCATGAGGAAATAGTTCGACACGAGGTTCGCATCGAGCGTGTAGTTCCAGGCGTCGACCCCCATGTCGACGACCATGTCCTCCGCCCCCGCCACCCCGGCATTGTTGATGAGGTAGTCGATCCGCCCGAAGGCCTTGAGCGTTGCGTCGACCGCGCCCTTCAGGCTCTCAAAATTGCTGACGTCGACATTGGCGAGGGTCTGCACCCGCCGCTCGACCCCCGCGAAGCCGATGTCCTCCAGCTCGGAGACAATCCGCGCCCGCGCCACCGCGAGTTCGCTCTCGCGGCGTGCGACCATCATCACCTTGCCGCCCGCGAGCGCCAGCAGGCGCGCGACCTGCCCGCCGATCCCGGCCGAGCCGCCGGTGATGAGCGCGACCTTGCCAAGGTGCAGCCCGGTGATGTTCTCCGAGAAGCCCGGCATGGCCTTCCGCGCACCCGTCGCCTCGCCGATGTTGGCGGGGACGTAGAGCGTGATCTCGCCGAGCTTGCTCTCCTTGAGCAGGATGCGCGCGGCGTGGCCCGCGGTGAAGCGGATGTTCTCGACCTCATTGTTGGTGAAGCGCACGATCTGATTGCCCCACTCCGCCTGCCGGCGGCGGCCATGGGCGGTGTCGATCTCGGATTCGTCGCGCCAGATGCGGATGAGCTGTTCCGTGGCGGCGCGCAGGATGTGGCCATAGACGTCGCCCTTCCCGTCGCTCTTGTGGCTCACGAAGACGAAGCGCGGCGGCTGCAAGAGGTTGTCGTGGCGCTTCCAGTAGCGGCTCATGGTCCGCGCGAGCGCCATGTTGCCAGCGAGCTCGGCGTCCATCAGCGCCTCGATTACGCCATCCTCCGCCTCGGTGAGCCGGCCCGCGAGCTCGCCCGCGCCCAGCGCCGGGAGGAACAGCGCGCCGCTGATGGGCGTGCCGTTCTTGGTGTAGTCCGCGAGCGCGGCCTCCATGCCGGCCGGGTCCTTGCGGCTGAAGCGGATGATGCTCAGCTTGTCGCCGAGGCCGAGCGCGGCGCAGCGCTTCTCGGCGATGGCCACATCGGCGGCGCGCGGCAGGCCGAGCACGACCTCGGCCCCGCAGGCGAGCTGCACCTGCGCGATCTCCAGCGCCTCCTCCCAGTCGTCCCCCGCCGCGATCAGCACGGCAAGGCCGGTGCCGTCCATCGAGCGCATCGTCGGGCGCGAAAGGTAGGTGGAGCGCTGTTCCTTGCGCACGGTCATCCCGTGGGTGACCTCGAAATCGTGGCCGTTATAGGCCGCGCTCTCGTCGGAGCCGAGGAAGACGCAGGTGGTGGCGATGTCCTCGGGCGTGGGGAAGGTCTTGGCGCGCTCGTTGCCGCCGGTCGCGCGCTCGAGGCTCATCATGTCGAAGAACTGGTGCGCGGTGGTGCCCGGCTCGTCGCCGCGCGCCGCGTCCATCGCGGCGAAGACCGAGCGGATGCGCTCGCTCTCGATCGGGCCGGGATAGACGAGGTTGACGCGCACGCCCCGCGGGCCGAGTTCGAGGGAGAGTTCGCGGCTCCACGCGTTCATCGCCGCCTTGGGCACGACATAGGCCGCGCGGGCGTAATAGGGCGTGCGGCTGAAGATCGTCGAGACGTTGATGATCGAGCCGCCCTCGGGGATGTGCGGCGCGGCGACGCGCGCGACGTTGACCGCGACGCCGAGGATGTTCCTGAGCGCGTCTCCCACGGTCTCGCCGTCGGTGCTGCCGGTCTTCTGGAGCGCGGCGAGTTCCTCCGCCGAGAGGGGCAGGTTCTCGATCGGCTGCTTGGGCCCGGCGCTCCCGGCATTGTTGACGAGGATGTCGATGCGCCCGAAGCGCGCGACCACCTCCTCGAACGCCGCACGGACCGAGGCGATGTCCCCGCCGTCGAGCGCGACCGTGGCGAGGCGCGCCGGGTCGGCGCCGGTCGCGGCGAGCATCGCCTCGGCGGCCGCCTGCGTGCGGTCGGGGGTGCGGCCGGTCATCACCACGGTCGCGCCCTCGGCGAGGTAGTGGCGCACGATGTGCCCGCCGAGGTTCCCCGCGGCGCCGGTCACCACCGCGATCTTGCCCGCGAGCCGCCCGGGCACGGCCACCTGCAAGGCGGGCGCGGTGGCGGCGGATTTCGACTTCGGCTTGGTCGTGGCCATAAGCTCTCTCCTCACGGAATTGCCGCGAAGCCGCGCTTCGCTGTCACTTTCGTTCAAACCCTGGGGAGGAGAGCTAAGAACGTTTCAACGGAGGCAATGCGGGATCATGGTTTCGGTTCCCCGTCAGGCTGCGATGCGGCCCCCGACGCGGCCCACGCTTCCAACAAGGCGTCGCGGCTGCGGAGGCCGAGTTCGGGCAGGGCGTGGTTGACGACATAGGTCGAGCCGGTGTGCCGGTTCTCCCACATCGCCTGGTGGGCTTCCGGGAGGCCGTCCCACGGCACGACCTCGGGCTCGGTGACTTCCAGCAGCCCGGCCGCGATCATGTCGTTCATCCGCGCGACCTCGTAGGCGTTGCACAGGTGCGTGCCGAAGATGTTGGCGGTGGGCATGTAGATGCGCCGCTGGCGGGTCCAGACCTGCGGCGCGTAGAAGGTGAAGCGGCAGCCGCTGAGGTCCTCGGCGAAGATCACCCTTCCGGTGAAGGGCTTGACGAGCGAGGTCGAGATGCCGAGCGTGTCCTGCCCGGCCCGCTCGAATACCAGATCGGGGCTGCCGCGCGGGTTGTCGGGCGAGCGCAGGATCTTGCCCACCGCCGAGCCGAAGGGCTTCATCACCCGGTCCTGGTAGTCGCGCACCGCCGCCTTGAAGACCTCGATGTCGGCCTTGGCATCGGGCAGGCGCGGCATGGTGTCTGGCCAGTGGAAGTTCGCCCCCTCGCGGCGCCGGATCGCCTCGAGGGAGACGATCCCCTCGATCGCGTCCTCGAGCCCCAGCGATTGCAGGAACTCGCGCTGCCCGTCGGTGGTGGTGGCGATGACGGAGCGGGCGTTGAAGCGGCGCGCGGCTTCGATCATCTCGAGCCCGGCCTCGTCGAGCAGCTCGGGGGAGCCGGGGCCGTAGAAGATGAGCACCGCCTCGCCGCCCCTGAGCTGCGCGCGCCGGAGCATCTCCTCGGGCGAGGCCGTGCCGGGCTTGCCCATGAAGCTGAAGTGGTAGCCCGACGAGGCGCCGTAGAAGGCGAGCGTGCCGCCTTCCGCGAGAAGCTGGAACGAGCGCGGGAAGGCCGTCTCGCCCGCGTGGCTCACCACGTAATCGGCGAGCTTGCCGCCGTTGATCCGCTTGTATTCCTCGACCAGCGGCGCGCCCGCGGCCTCCCACGCCTGCGCCTCGGCCTTGTCCTCCGGCACGACGGTGAAGAGGTCGGCCAGCGCCGCATCCTTGCGGTTGATCACGCCCACCGCGCCCTGAACCTCGGTGATGAAGCGCGCCCGCTCCTCGGAGGAGACGAGCCCCGTCACCTGCAGGCCCGTCCGCACCGAGGAGCGCAGGGCATCCAGCCCCGTCCCCGTCGCCGCGCCCTCGACGAAGAGCGTGCGTCCGGGCGCGATCTGCAAGGTCGTGAACAGGCACCGCGCGATGGTGCCGAGGTTCAGCACATAGCTCCCCGCCTGCTCCAGCGTCAGGTCGGGCGGCACCTTGTGCATCTGCGGGGCTTGCACGGTCAGGAACTGCGCGTGGCTCCCGGTCTCGGTCTCGTAGCCCTGGATCGAGAAATCCGCATACATCGGGTCGTTGCCGACCAGCGGCGAGAGCAGGTCGTTCGTCCCCGAATAGACGGTGACGAGGTCGCCGACCTTGATCCGCCCCTGCGCGCGCGTCTCGGAGCCCAAAGCCGCGACCAGCGCGATGCCGCCCGAGCCGGTGATCTGCACGTCCTCCTCGTGCGCATCGAAGGGCGACACCGGGATGCCGGTCAGCGCCCAGATATCGTTGAAGTTGACCTCGCTGGTCAGCATGTAGAGCAGCGCCTCGTTGGGCGCGGGCTCGGGGGTTGTGACGATCAGCTCCTTCTCGTGGCTCGCCGGGGGGCCGAAGCGGGGCTGGCCGGTGTCGGGATCGCGGGCGATGCCGAAGGCATATTGCCAGGGCGGGATAGGGGTGACGCCGGGATAGAAGGGCGCGCCGACGGGGAGCAGGTCGCCCGCCGCCTCCAGCGCCTGCGCGCGCATCTCGTGCTCGGCGTCGATCCACACCCCGTCGCGCCGGACGGGGAGCGGGGGCGCGACCTTGTCGATGAACTGACGGATGCCGGTCTTGCCTCCCTCGGGATCGACGATGGCCTCGGCGAAAAGCCGCGCCTCGCGCGCCGTGCCCGCGGTGATGCCCTGTTCGAGCCCCACGCGCACCGCCTCCAGCGCCCGCTCCCCCGCCTTGCCGCGCCCGGCCCAGTCGAGCTGTCTGAGGATGCGCTGGAGGAAGTCGTCCTCGAGCACCGCATCGAGGCTCACCTCCGAGCCCTCCTCCCAGCGCGCCGCCGCCTTCTGCCTTTCCGCGAAGGCGAAGCCGAGCGCACTCTCAGGCCCCCGCTTCACATAATCCCGCACCGCCGCATGGGCCGCCGACAGGGCATCCTCCGCCCCCTCGACGAGCTGGTCGACGACGCCGATGGCGTGCGCCTGCTCCGCCGTGATGCTCCGCCCGCCGAGGATCAGGTCGAGCGCATCGCGCACCCCCTCCGCCCCGCGCCGGTCCGCCAGCAGGCGCGGCAGGCGCTGGGTGCCGCCGTAGCCGGGCAGCAGCCGCAGGCGTATCTCCGGCTGGCCGAAGAGCGCCACCGGCTCGGCTACGCGGTAATGGCACGCGAGCGCGAACTCCATGCCCCCGCCCAGCGCCACCCCCTGCACCGCCGCGACGCAGGGCTTGCCCATGCGCTCGATGGTGCGGAAGGCGAGGTGCGCGTTGTTGGGGAGGACCATCGCCTCCTCCACCGTGTGGATCTCCTCCAGCATCTGCCGGATGTCCGCCCCCGCGACGAAGCTGCTCGTCCCCTCGCCGGTGAAGACCACCGCGACGACATTGGGGTCGCGGGCCAAGGTGGAGGTGACCAGCACCAGCTCGTCGATCGCGCGTTCGTTCAGCGCATTGACCGGCGGGTTGGTGACGGTGACGGTCGCGACCTGCTTGCCCGGCGCGACCGTGTTGTACTGCACGAGGAAATAGCGGTGCCGGTCGAACAGCGCCTGCTCGTCGGCCATGCGCTGCTTGCGCTGCCAGTCGGCGATGACGGTGCGAAGCTCGTCCAGCGCCTCGGGGTTCCTGAGCGTCGTGACGTCGCCGACATCCTCGCCGACCACCAGCGCGCGGACCATGCGGCGCATGTACTTGCCGGAGCGGGTCTCGGGGAACTGCGAGACCTCGATGAAGTCCGCCGGCACCGCCACCGCGCCCTTCTCGGTGCGCACGAGGTCGAACAACCGGCGCTTGTCCTCGATCGTCAGCTTCCGCCCCGCGACGGGCACCACGAAGGCGAGCGGGGTCAGCCCCTTCTCGCGGTGCGGAGCGCCGACGACCAGCACATTGCCGACCGGCGAATCCGGCGCCAGCGCCTTGTCACGCAGCACCGCGCCCTCGATCTCCTCGGTGCCCATGCGGTGGCCCGAGACATTGATCACGTCGTCCGAGCGGCCGTGGAGCGAGAAGGAGCCGTCCTCGTGGGCAATCGCGAAGTCGCCCTGGGTGTAGGCCCAGGCGCCCTTCCAGCGCTTCCAGTAGCCTTCCTCCCAGCGCGCTGCGTCGCCGCGCCAGGCGGGATCGACGCGGCCATCCTCAACCTTGAAGCCCGCGATGTCGCCCCAGATGGTGCGCGCGAGGTAAGGATATGGCGCGGCGATGACGATCTCGCCCTTCTCGCCCGTCGCCGCCTTGCGCCACGGCACGCCGCCCTCGGCAGAGCGGGCGAAGGGCGCCTCGCCGCTGTCCGCCGTCTCGTCCTCCACCCACACGTCGCCGACGATCCACGGCAGGGGGTAGGCGTGGGCATCGGGGCGTAGGGGGAAGTCGTCATTACCGAACATGTGCGTCCAGGCGATACCGCCGTGCTCGGTCGCCCAGTAGGAGTTGATGTAGCGCTGGCAGACGTGCTCCATCCCGAAGGCCTGCACCGAAGGGCTGACCGGCTCGGCGCAGAAGGTCGCCACGCGCAGGCCGCTCATGTCGTAGCGCTGCACCTCGGCGAGGTTGTCGGGATCGGACATGACCGACTTGAGGAAGGTCACGCCCGCCTTGAAGATGCGGACCTTGTGCCGCTCGATCATCGAGGCGAAGCGGCCGGCGTGGGGGAAGACCGGCGAGCCTTCCGACACCAGCGACGTCACCCGGGTCATCAGCGGCGCGCAGATGAGGTAGCTCTGCCCGGTGATCCAGCCCGGATCGGCGACCACGAACAGCGTGTCGCCCGGACGCGCATCGAAGCTCGCGCGCATCGTCTCGGCGACGCCTGCCGCGTAGCCGTGGGCGTGGACGATCCCCTTGGGCTTGCCGGTCGAACCCGAGGTGTAGATGAAGAACATCGGGTAGTCGGCATCGACCGGCAGGGGCTTGGACGATGCCCAGATCGCGCGCACGAAATCGGCGCCGTCGAGCGCCATCAGCTCGGCCTCGGATTGCACCGCGAAGCCCGCGCCCCGCGCCTTCTCCAGCACCGTGCCGAGCGCCGCCTCGGTCAGCTCGTGGCTCCAGCGGTCGCGCTCCTCGCGCCAGATCATGTCGGGCTGGCTGGTGTGGCGCACGACGATCACCGCCTCGACCCGCGGCGGGAGGGTGACGAGGCTCGAGGCGATCGCGATGCGCACCCGCGCGGCGTCGGCCGAGGCGATGCGGCCCTCGGCACCGAGCTGGATGAGCGCGCGCCCGACGCCGCGCATCACGTCAGACCGGTCGACCGTGATCTCCCCCGCCAGCGCCTCGCGCACGGCGGCAAGGATCGTCTCGTGGTCCTCCTGCGGCAATTCGAGGTCGAGCCCGGAGAGGATCTCAAGCGCCGTCGTCACCGGCACGAAGTTGTCGAGCGCCGGGTCGGTGTAGGCGTTCTTGAAGGCCGCGACCTGGGCGTTGCGATAGCTGCCGTCGGAGGTGACGATCACCCGCGCCCCGGTGTCGGCGATCCGGTCGGACAGGGTCTTGTCGGAAAAGCCCCCGAACACGGCGGTATAGACCACCCCCAGCCGCTTCGCCGCCTCGGTCCAGTAGATCTGCGGCACGATGGTCGGCATGTTGAGCGCGATGCGGTCGCCGGGCTTCAGCCCCAGCGCCTCGAGCGCCACCGCGCACTTGGCGACCTCCAGCAGCAGGCGCTTGCGGCTCACCGTGAAGCAGTCGATCGGCGCGCCCTTGCCGCCCCCCGCGCTCATGTCCCAGCGGTCGCCCTCGAAGATCAGCGCGGCCTCGGCCCCGTGCCCGGCGAGGACGTGGCGGTCGAGCTCGGAGAAGGCGGCGTTGGTGCGGCCGCCGACGAACCAGCGCCAGTGCGGCGGGGTCGAGCCGTCGAAGCCGGTGTGCCAGGGCGTAAAGCCCTCGGGCAGGTCGGGCGAGACGGCCTCGGCGCTCGCGGCGTCCCAGCCGTGCCAGCGCCCGTCCACGCCGCGCGCGAGCCACGCGCCCGAGGGACCGCAGTCGTCCACGAACCAGTGCATGTTGCGGCCTGCGACCTCGCCGTGGAAGGCCCCCGGATCGGCGAGCGCGGCGGCGCGCATCGCATCCCAGTCGGCACGGGTCCGCAAGGGCCGGGCGGGCGCCCCGGTCTGCATGTCCACCAGCGTGTCGACCGTCATCGAGCCATCCCCCGTTAACCGCAAAGCCTCGCTATGGGCGCGATCCCGAACGCCGGCGGTGATGCAAAAAAATGTCGTGCGGAGCCTCGGAGCGGCAAGATTATGCTCCAGAGCAGGCCCACCCCGACAACGCCCTTGCCCGCGAACGGTTCCGCGCCGCCTGCCGTACGTGCCCGCCGCCCTGCCGCAGGGTCCGCTCCGCGGACACGGGGTAACCCTTTGTCAACGACGTTCGTCTAGTCGCAGCTTAGGGCGCGCCGCATTCCTGTGCTGGAGCAAGGACGATCATGCCGCTAGGCTTTCGCAAGACAGAGCGCGGATCGCGCGGCGCGCTGCCCGCCGAGCGCGAGCCGTGCGGACCGCGCCGCCCGATCGCAGCGCGGTGCTCGGCGAGGTCGAGGAACTCGGCATCGGCATGTTCTGGGCGACCGACGCCGAGGGCAACCTCAGCTTCCTCTCGCAGCGCGCCATCGCCGATCTCGGGGCGGACCCCGAAAGCCTGATCGGCACGCCGCTCATCCAGGTGTTCCGCGAGGTCGACGCCGAGGCCGGGAGCCCCGCCCAGCGCAGCCTCGCCTTCAAGATCAGGGCGCGCTCCCGGCTGGAGGAGCAGATCGTCGCCGTGCCCGACGCGCGCGGCGCGACCCGCTGGTGGCGCCTCAACGGCCGCCCGCTCGTCGAGGCGGACGGCACCTTCCGCGGCTATCGCGGCAGCGCCGTCGATATCTCGGCGCAGTTCGCCTACGAGACCCAGGTCGCGCGCCAGTCGCAGGTCGACGAGCTGACCGGCCTCGCCAACCGCCGCAAGCTCGGCGAGCGGCTGACCGCCATGCTCGCCGCCTTCCGCGTCAGCCAGCGCAGCTGCGCGCTGATGATGCTCGATCTCGACCGGTTCAAGCAGGTCAACGACACGATGGGCCACCCGGCGGGCGACGAGCTGCTGCGCCAGGTCGCGCAGCGCCTCACCGGGATCGTCGGCGCGGCCGGCGAGGTCGGGCGGCTCGGCGGCGACGAGTTCCAGGTACTGCTGCCCGACATGGACGACCGCGGCACGCTGGGCGAGCTTGCCAACCGGATCGTCCAGTCGCTCTCGCAGCCCTACCAGATCAACGGCCGGCGCGCGGTGATCGGCACCTCGGTCGGCATCGCCATCGCGCCTTACGACGGGGTCGAGGCCGAGGAGCTGACCACCGCGGTCGACATGGCGCTCTATGCCGCCAAGGAGACCCGCGGCGGCACCTTCCGCTTCTTCACCAGCGAGTTGCGCGACGCGGCCTCGAGAAACGCCCTCCTCGGCGAGCGGCTGCGCGATGCCATCGACCGGAACGATCTCAAGCTCGCCTACCAGCCGCTCGTCGATCCCGCCACCAACGAGGTCAAGTGCTTCGAGGCGCTGCTGCGCTGGCACGACGAGGAGGAGGGCGACATCAGCCCTGCCCACTTCATCCCCATCGCCGAGAACGACGACCTCATCATCCGCCTCGGCGAGATGGCGCTGCGGCAGGCCTGCACCGACGCCCTCGCCTGGCCCGAAACCGTCCGCGTGGCGGTGAATGTCTCGGCCAAGCAGTTCGTCCGTCCGGGCTTCCGCAAGGTCGTGGTCGGCGCGCTGCAGGATTCGGGCCTGCCCGCCGGGCGGCTGGAGCTGGAGATCACCGAGAGCGTCTTCGTCGGCGAGCCCGAAGAGGTCGACACGCTGTTCCGCGAGTTGAAGAAGCTCGGCGTGCGCTTCGCGCTCGACGATTTCGGCACCGGCTATTCCTCGCTCGGCTATCTCAAGCACGGCCACTTCGACAAGGTGAAGATCGACCAGAGCTTCGTGCGCGGTTGCACCGAGAACGGCGACATCAACCCCGCAATTATCGCCGCGATCGTCGCATTGGCCAGGGCACTCGGCATGGAGACCGTCGCCGAGGGGGTCGAGGCGATGGACGAGCTGGCGCTCGTGACCGAACGCGGCGCGGACCTCGTGCAGGGCTTCATCTTCTCGCGGCCGATGACGCAGGACCAGGTGCTCGAGCAGTTCGCCGCCGGCTCCCACTTCCGCCCCAGCGGCCCGCCGCGCCACCGCTCGGAGCGCATCACCATCTTCCGCAAGGTCGGCCTGATCCACGAGGATCACTACTACGATGTGATCCTCAGGAACCTCTCCAAGACCGGCGCGCGGATCACCGGGCTCGCCGGGGTGCCGGTGGGGACGGACGTGGTGCTCGATCTGGGCCACGGGCAGCTGGTGGTGAGCAAGGTCGTCAACGCGACCGAGAACAGCCAAGGCCTGAAGTTCGAGACCGCGCTGATCCCCGACGGCAGCGGCGGCTACATGACCCGGCACCGCATCTCGCCCTATGCGCTGGCCGAGGCCGGCATCCCCCTCGCCGCGCTCGGCCCGGGTGCCTTCCCGCTCGCCGCCTGGCGCGAGGCGAACCGGGACAAGACCATGCCGAGGTTCGTCCAGCTGGAACTGAGCGCGCCGGGGATCTGACCGGCGGGGGCCGAGGGCTCGCGGGACAGGTCGCCGCAGATCGCCGCCAGGGTGCCGCCAGGGTGCCGCCAGCGGGCGCCAGACCGGCTTTAGACCCCCGTTAGATCCCCGCTAGACCCTGCTTAGAAGCCGCCCGGGCGATGTTTCACGTGAAACACCGGCGCCGCGCGGCCCTCCGGCTCAGCCCCGGCCGCGATAGGAGGGTACGCCCTGGTCGGGCAGCCACAGGTCCTGCGGCGGCGGTCCCGATTGCCAGAACACGTCGATCGGAATGCCCCCGCGCGGATACCAGTAGCCCCCGATCCTGAGCCACGCCGGGCGCATCTCCTCGAACAGGCGCACCCCGATGCCGACCGTCACGTCCTCGTGGAAGCCATTGTGATTCCTGAACGAACCGAGGAATAGCTTGAGACTCTTGCTCTCGACGATGGTCTCCTGCGGCACGTAGTCGATGACGATGTGGGCAAAGTCGGGCTGGTTCGTCACCGGGCACAGCGAGGTGAACTCGGGGCTGACGAAGCGGACGAGATAGGTGAGGCCGGGGCGCGGATTGGGCACGTAGTCGAGCACCGCCTCCTCCGGCGAGGCGGGCAGCGGGGTGTCCCGGCCGAGGAACTGCGGCACGGGTTTTGTAGGGGGTGTGCTTTCCATGCCGCGCTGTTGCCTCGATCGGTCCCTACGCGCAAGCGGGGAACTGGACGCGGGGGGGCCGGGCTTCCTATGTGGGACAGGCCCGGTTCACGCGTGCACCGGCACAGCACCCCGCCCCATCGACCCGACCCGACGCGCCGCCTGACCGGACCCCACGCCCCATGATCCGCCTGCCCGCCCGCTTCCTCCTCGCCGCATCGGCCGCCCTCGGCGCGCTCGCCCTGTCCGCGCCGCTCGCCGCGCAGCAGAGCGGGGGCACCTTCAACCTGCCACCGTCGACGCCGAGCCCGACCCCGGCCCCCGCCGGCCCCGCTGACGAGCGCGCCGGGGTGGCGATCCCGCCGCGCGCCGTGCCCGCTCCGACCCCCACGCCCTCGCCCTTGCCCGAGGAGCCCCCGGCCCCCGCCCCGACCTTCGAGCTGCCGCCCCGCCCCGCGGCCACGCCGCTCCCGCGCCCCGTGCCGACATTCGCTCCGGCACCCACCCGCGAAGGCGCACCGCCAGCGCTGCCAAGCGCGCCCGCCGCCACCGAGACCCTCCCCGCGCCCGCACCCGACGAGACGCCCTGGACGCCCCCGCCCGCGCCCCCGCTCTGGCCGAACGGGGAAGCTCCGGACGCTGCCGCCACCACTGCGGAGGACCCGGCCAGCGCCACCGCGGGCCTGCCCGCATGGTGGCCCTATGCGGCAGGCGCGCTCGGCGCGCTCGCGCTGCTGGGCGCGGGCGTGCTCGCGCGGCGCCGGCGGCGGCCCGGCGAACCGCGCCTCGCCCAGCCGGTCGCCCCTCCGCCCCCGGGCGACAGGGACGAGCCGCCCGCCCCGCCGCGCGTCGACCTTACGCTCGAGATCGTTGCGGCGACCCGCAGCCTGATGATGTTCACGCTCGAATACCGCCTCACCCTCGCCAACCGTTCCGAACGGGCCGTGGGCGAACTCGCGCTGGCGGTCGAGCTCGCCTGCGCCCGGGCGAGCGCCCAGGCCGGGACCCCCTGCGCGGGCGTGGCTGCGGCCCCGGCGCGGATCGAGCGCATCGGCCCGCACCAGGCGCGCAGCCTCACCGGCACGGTGCAGCTCCCGCTCTCGGCGATCAGCCCGCTGCGGCAGGGGCAGACCCCGGTCTTCGTCCCCCTCGTCCGCGTCGCCATCAACGCCGAGGGCCTGCCGCGGCTCGAAAGGGCCTTCGTGGTCGGCACGCGGAGCGCCGGCGGGCGGGTGCATCCGATCGCGCTCGATCAGCCGCCGGGCGGCATCCCGGGGCTCGTGGCGCAGGCCGTCGCGCTTCCCGCCCCGCCCGCCGCGACGCCCGCCGCCGCCTGAGGCGCGGGCGCTTTGCACCCGGCGCCGGGGCGCGCTAGGGTCGGGACCATGATCCAGCTTCCCTCCGCGCTCGTGACGACCGAATGGCTGACCGGGCAGACCGGCGAGGCGCGCCTCGCCGTGCTCGACGCCTCCTATCACCTCCCCGCCGCCGGGCGCGATGCTGCCGCCGAGTTCGCCGCCGCGCACATCCCGGGCGCGCGCTTCCTCGATCTGGCGAGCTTCTACGATCCGGGCTCGCCCGTGCCCTATGCCTTCCCGACGCCCGACCAGGTGGCCGAGCGCCTCGCCAGCCTCGGCGTCGGGCCGGACGACGCGATCGTCCTCTATGATGACAGCGCGATCCGCACCGCCGCGCGGGCGTGGTTCGTGCTGACCGCGAGCGGCCGGGCAAACGTCGCGATCCTCGACGGCGGCCTCGGCACATGGCGCACCGAGGGACGCCCACTGGAGAGCGGCACGCCCGAACCGGCACGCGCCGCGTCCGCCGCTCTCGCCGCCCCGAGCCGGGTGCGCAGCAAGGCCCAGATGGTCGCGAACATCGCCAGCGGGGCCGAACAGGTGCTCGACGCGCGGGCGGCCGACCGAGTCTATGGCAGCGGCATCGATCCGGTCCACGGCGGACCCAACGGGCGCATCCCGGGCGCGCTCAACCTGCCATTCACCGAGGTGTTCGAGCCCGACGGCACCTGGAAATCGCCCGAGGCGCTGCGCGCCGCCTTCGAACGCGCCGGAGTGGACCTCTCGCGGCCCCTCGTCACCACCTGCGGCAGCGGGGTGACGGCGAGCGTGCTGCTCTTCGCGCTGCACCTCGTCGGGGTGGACACGGCCGCGCTCTACGACGGCAGCTGGAGCGAGTGGAGCGCCGATCCCGACACGCCCAAGGCCCATGGCCCCGAAAGCTGGGGCCCCGGCGCATGAGCGGCGGCGGCGGCGAGGACCGGCCCCTCAAGCCCGCGACGCGGCTCGTCCACGGCGGGCGGCGCAAGGAGTGGACCGGGCCGGTGGTGAACCCCCCGGTGTGGCGCGCCTCGACCCACCTCTACGCGACCGACGCCGAGCGCCAGGCGGCGGGCGGCAACAATGCCGACGGGCAGTTCTTCTACGGCAGGCGCGGCGCGCCGACCCAATGGGCGCTCGCCGAGGCGCTGACCCAGATCGAGCCGGGCGCGCACGGCACGGTCCTCTACCCGAGCGGCGTCGCGGCGATCGCGGGGTGCCTGCTCGCGGTCCTCAAGCCCGGCGACCGGCTGCTGATGAGCGACAACGCCTATGATCCCACGCGCAGCATGGCGAGCGGGCTGCTGGCGCGCTTGGAGGTCGCAACGACCTTCTTCGACCCGCTCGACCTCGACGCCTATCGCGCCCACCTTGCCGAGGCGCCGGTGCGCGCGGTGTGGGTCGAGAGCCCTGGCAGCCTCACCTTCGAGGTCTGCGATGTGCCGCAGCTTGCCGCCCTCGCCCGCGAGCACGGCGCGGTCACGCTCTGCGACAACACCTGGGCGAGCCCGCTGGGCTTCGCCGCGCTGGAGCACGGCTGCGACATCGTGATGATGAGCCTCTCCAAGCACGTCGGGGGGCATTCCGACCTGATGATGGGCTCGGCGAGTGCGGGCAAGCGCTGGTACACGGCGCTGCGCCGCACCTCGCAGGAACTCGGCCAGGTGGTCTCGCCCGACGATGCCGCGCTCGCCGCGCGCGGGCTGCGGACGATGGGCGTGCGCCTCGCCGCGCAGACCGCCGCCGCCCTCAAGGTCGCGACATGGCTCGAGGCGCAGCCGCAGGTCGCGCGGGTGCTCTGCCCGCTGCTCCCCTCCGACCCCGGCCACGCCCTGTGGCGGCGCGACTTTACAGGGGGCTGCGGCCTCTTCGCCTTCGTCCTCGCCAGCGACGACCCCGCCGCCGCCGCGCGGGTCTCGGACGCATTGGCGCTGTTCGGCAACGGCTATTCCTGGGGCGGCTACGAGAGCCTCGCGCTGCCCATCACCCCGCGCACCTATCGCAGCATCATGCCCTGCGCCTGCCAGGGCCGCCCGGCGCTGCGCCTCTCGATCGGCCTCGAGGACCCGGACGACCTCATCGCCGATCTCGCACAGGCGCTGGCGCAGGTCTCATGATCCGCCTCCCCGTCCCCGAACCCGAAGCCTCGCCCACGCCCGAGCCGACCGCCACGCCGCTGGTCCGCGAGGCCGACATCGTCAGCGGCGCGGATTCCCTGCGCGAGGGGATCGCCGGGCGCAGCCAGACCATCGGCGGGGTGCTCGACCGGCTGGACAGCCTCGCGGTCGAGATCGGCGACTGGCGCATCTCGGCCTTCGACGTGCTCTTCGTCAGTCTCGCGGCGCTGCTGGTGCTGGCCTTCGCCTTCATCGCGACCCGCCTCACCCGCGCCGGGCTGAGGCGGGTGATGCCCCACGAAAACGTCCAGCGCGCCCTTGCCGAGAAGATCGCGACCATCGTCATCTGGATCGCGACCTTCCTGATCGGCGTCGACCTGCTCGGCGTCGACCTCACCGCGCTCACCGTGTTCTCCGGCGCCTTCGGCCTCGCGATCGGCTTCGGCCTCCAGAAGACCTTCGGCAATCTCATCGCCGGCATCATCCTGCTGATGGACAAGTCGATCAAGCCCGGCGACGTCATCGCGGTGGCCGACGAGAGCGGCCAGCACACCTTCGGCCAGATCCGCAAGATCGGCATCCGCGCGGTCTCCGTCACCACCCGCGACGAGCGCGAATACCTGATCCCCAACGAGAACCTGATGATCAACCAGGTCGAGAACTGGTCCTATTCCTCGAAGAACGTGCGCATCCAGGTGCAGGTCGGGGTCAGCTACGACGCGGACATGGCGCTCGCCGAGAAGCTGATGCTGGAGGCGGCGCGCAAGGCCCGCCGCGTGCTGCTCACCCCTGCGCCGAGCGTGTGGTGGAGCGGCTTCGGCGACAATTCGGTCGACTTCACCATCCACTGCTGGATCAGCGATCCCGAGGAGGGGGTGGGCAACGTGCGCAGCGACGTGCTCAAGCACCTGTGGGCGCTGTTCAAGGAGCACGGGGTCGAGATTCCCTACCCGCAGCGCGACCTGCACCTCAAGCGCGGGGCGGAGCTCGACCGGGTGATCGCGGCGCTGGAAGCGGGCAAGGCGAAACGCGCCGACGCCCCGCAATAGCTGGGCTTCGCACCGGCCAACCCATTCTCGCTGGCACGGCTGCGGAGGCTGGCCCATGTGCGCCTCATGCAAAAGACCGGCACCATCTTTCTCGTCGGCGCGGGGCCGGGTCCGGTGGACCTCCTCACCCTGCGCGCCGCCCGCCTGATTTCCGAGGCGCGGGTGATCGTCCACGACGGGCTGATCGGCTTGGACATCCTCGGCCTTGCGCGCGCCGATGCCCGGCTGATCTCGGTCGCCAAGAGCCGTGCTCGCCACACCATGCCGCAGGAGGCGATCAACGCCCTCCTGGTGCGCGAGGCCCTCGCCGGGCAGGACGTCGTGCGCCTAAAGGGCGGCGATCCCTTCATCTTCGGCCGCGGCGGCGAGGAGGCCGAGGCCGCGCGCGCCGCGGGCGTGCCGGTCGAGGTCGTCCCCGGCATCAGCGCCGGCAACGGCGCGGCCGCCGCGAGCCAGATTGCGCTCACCCACCGCGAGGCCTCGAGCGTCGTCAGCTTCGTCGCCGGCCAGTGCAAGGGTCTCGCCGAACAGGACTGGTCGGGCCTCGCCGGCAAGGGCCGCACGCTGGTGATCTACATGGGCGTCTCCACCGCCACGCAAATCGCCGAGAAGTTGATGGCCGACGGCCTCGCCCCCGAGATGCCGGTCGCTGTCATCGAGAACGCCGCGCGCCCGGAGATGCGGGTTCTGCGGGGGCTGCTCGCGGGCCTGCCGGAGCTGATCGAGCGCGAGGCGGTCAAGAGCCCTGCGCTCATCGTCATCGGCGAGGTGACGGCGCGCGAGGATGCCGCGGTGGCGCAGCTGGCAAAGGAGGCCGCTCGATGAAAGTCCTCACCGGCAACGACCTGCGCAGCGGCGCGGTGACGTGGTGGGACGGCACCGGCTGGTCGCTGTTCGTCGACGATGCCGTCGACGTGGGCGAGGACGCCGAGGAGATCCTCGCCCGCGAGGAAGCCGCGCGCCGGGTCAACGTGCCCTATGCCATCGAGGCGACCATCGACGCGGCCGGCCACGTCCGCCCCGCGCACATCAAGGACCGGGTGCGCGCGCTCGGCCCGACGGTCCGGCGCGATCTCGCCGCGCCGACCGCGAACAAAACCGGCTGGGACTGGGTGATCTGAGATGTACCGCTACGACCAATACGACCAGTCGATGGTCGATGCCCGCGTCGCCGAGTTCCGCGACCAGGCGCGCCGCCGTCTCGAGGGCAAGCTGACCGAGGACCAGTTCAAGCCGCTCAGGCTGATGAACGGGCTCTACCTCCAGCTCCACGCCTACATGCTGCGCGTCGCGATCCCCTATGGCACGCTCGACAGCCGCCAGATGGAGATGCTCGCGACCATCGCGGAGAAGTATGACCGCGGCTACGGGCACTTCACCACCCGGCAGAACATCCAGTACAACTGGATCAAGCTGGAGGACGCCGCCGACATCCTCGCCGACCTCGCGACGGTCGAGATGCACGCCATCCAGACCAGCGGCAACTGCATCCGCAACATCAGCGCCGATCACTTCGCGGGCGCTTCCGCCGACGAGGTGGTCGACCCCCGCCCCTATGCCGAGCTGATGCGCCAGTGGTCGAGCTTCCACCCGGAGTTCACCTACCTCCCCCGCAAGTTCAAGATCGCGGTGATCGCCTCCGAGAAGGACCGCGCGGCGATGCGGCTCCATGACATCGGTGTGCGCATCGTCAGACGCGGCGAGGCAGTCGGCGCCGAGTTCTACGCGGGCGGCGGCATGGGCCGCACCCCGATGATCGCGCCGCTGATCCGCGACTTCGTGCCGATCGATCAGTTCATCACCTATGCCGAGGCCTGCCTTAGGGTCTACAACCGCTACGGCCGGCGCGACAACAAGTACAAGGCCCGCATCAAGATCCTCGTCCACGAACTGGGCGCGGCGGAATACACGCGCCAGGTCGAGGAGGAGTTCGCGCACCTGCTCTCGGTCGGCGTCGAGCCGCCGCGCGAGGAGCTGGCGCGGATTGCCTCGTTCTTTGAACTCCCCGAACCCCTTCGTCATCCCCGCGCAGGCGGGGATCCAGCTGCCTTTGCGGCGCGGCTGGAGGAGAAGCTGGATGCCCGCCTGCGCGGGCATGACGGGTTCGGGCTGTGGGTACGGCGCAATGTTCATGAACACCGCCACCCCGACTATGTCTCCGCCGTCATCAGCCTCAAGCCCGCCGGCGGCATCCCCGGCGATGCAACGTCGGAGCAGATGCGAGTGGTCGCGAAGCTCGCCCGCGAATACAGCTTCGACGAACTCCGGGTCATGCACACCCAGAACCTGCTGCTGCCCCACGTCGCAATTCCCGATCTTCCGGCGGTGTGGCAGGCGCTCGACGCGGCGCGGCTCGGCGCGGCTAACATGGACACGATCGAGGACATCATCGCCTGTCCGGGCCTCGACTATTGCTCGCTCGCCAACGCCCGCTCGATCCCCCTCGCCCAGCGCATTTCGGAGCGCTTCGCCGAGGCCGGGCGCACCGAGGTGGTTGGCGAACTGAAGCTCAAGATCTCCGGCTGCATCAACGCCTGCGGGCACCACCACGCGGGCCACATTGGCATCCTCGGCGTCGACAAGAAGGGGCGCGAGAACTACCAGCTCTCCTTGGGCGGCTCGGAGGCCGAGGACGTCAGCCTCGCCAAGATCACCGGCCCGGGCTTCGACGAGGACGGCGTGATCGCCGCGGTCGAAAAGGTCACCGACGTCTACCTCGCCCAGCGTTCGGATGGGGAGCGCTTCCTCGACACCTACCGCCGGATCGGCATGGAGCCGTTCAAGGAGGCGCTCTATGGCTGACAACCTCGGCACCTCCCCGGACGAGGTGCAGTTCCGCTTCCGCGACGACGAGCCGGTTGACCACGCGACCGTCACCGTCGATTCCTGTTGCGACCAGACCAACGCCGCCGCGGTCCGCATTGAGCCGGGCGACGATGCGCGGGTGCTGCTGCCGTTCCTCGATCGCCTCCGCCTGGTTGAGGTCAACTTCCCGAGCTTCGGCGACGGGCGCGGCTATTCCGCGGCCCGCATCCTGCGCGAGGCGGGCTACACGGGCGAGCTGCGCGCGGTCGGCCAGGTGTTGATCGACCAGCTCTCCCACATGCGCCGCTGCGGCTTCGACAGCTTCGCGCCCGACAAGCGCCTCGACGAGGAGGACGCCGCGCGCGCCTTCGCGACCTGGGAGAACGTCTATCAGCGCGCCGCCGACGCACGTCGCACGATCCCGGAGAAGCGCCATGAAGCCTGAGCTGTCCCTCCCAACTGAGGCGGCGCGCACCCGCGACAGGCTCGACCTCGCCCCGCGCTTCACCGAGCACGACGCGGTGCGCCTCAACCGGATGTTCCGCGGCGCCTCGACGCGCGAGATGCTCGAGGCGGTGATCCGCGACGGCCTCGCAGGCGACCTCGCAGTGGTCTCGAGCTTCGGGGCGGAAAGCGCGGTGCTGCTGCACCTCGTCGCCAGCGTCGATCCCACGGTGCCGGTGCTGTTCCTCGACACGGGCAAGCATTTCCCCGAAACCCTCGCCTACCGCAACCTGCTGGTGGAGCGCCTCGGGCTCAACCTCGTGGTGCTGAACCCTGATCCGGAGGACCTCGCCAAGCGCGACGAGACCGGCCTCCGGTGGTCCTACGACCCCGACGGCTGCTGCGAGATCCGCAAGGTCCGCCCGCTGGAGAAGGCGCTGGTGAACTTCGATGCGAGCTTCACCGGGCGCAAGGCCTTCCAGGCCGCGACCCGCGCGAACCTTCCGCGCTTCGAGATCGATACCTCGGACGGGCAGGGCCGCCTCAAGATCAACCCGCTGATCGACTGGGACGCGAGCCAGATCGAGGGGCACTTCATCCAGCACGACCTCCCCCGCCACCCGCTGATCGCGCAGGGCTACCCGTCGATCGGCTGCTCGCCCTGCACCTCGCAGGTCGCCCCGGGCGAGGACCCGCGCTCGGGCCGCTGGAAGGGCTGGGACAAGACCGAATGCGGCATCCACAAGCCCGGCGAGGAGCCGTTCCTCTGATCGCCCCGACCGTCACCCCAGCGCAAGCTGGGGCCCAGGGCCACACCGCACACCGCTTGCCGCTCTAGGCCCCGGCTTTCGCTGGGGTGACGCGAAGACGGCGGCCTAAAGCCACCCCTCGCGCCGATACCACTCGGCGGTCGCCCTCAGCCCCTCCTCGCCCGCGATCCGCGGCTGCCACAGAGCGGTCGGCGGGCGGCGATCGGAGCGCGACACCCAGTTGGGGTGGCACATGTAACCCACCCGGTCAGCGGTGAGCTTGGCGCGGTCGCCCCGCGCGAGGCGGTCGGCGGCGGCGGCGGCGTCGAGCACGGCGCGCGGCAGGTGCGGGGCGAGGACGCCGCGCCGCCCCACCGCCCGGCCGATCGCCTGCGCGAGTTCCTTGTGGCTCCACCCGCCCTCGCGCCCGTCGTCGGGCTCGTAGACCTTCTTCTTGGTCGGCGCTGCGTTCGCTGCCGCGAGCGCCACCAGCAGAGCGGCGAGATCATCCGCATGGATGATCGAGGTCGCCCCCCCCGGCGGCAGCGGCACCACGCCCCATTTCGCGGCGCGGAACAGGTCGAGCATGTCGATGTCGCGCGGGCCGTAGACCGCGGGCGGGCGCACGGTCGTCCAGTCGAGCCCCGAGGCCTCGACCACCGCCTCGGCCCTCGCCTTGGAGGCGCCATAGGCCGACAGCTTCGGCTCGCGCGCGGCGAGCGAGGAGACGAACACCAGCCGCTTCACCCCCGCCCCTTTCATGGCGGCGAGGACATTGCCGGTGCCGGTCACGTTGGCGATGTCGAACTGCGCGGGATCGGGCGTGTTGGTGAGGCCCGCGACGTGGATCACCGCGTCCGCGCCCTCGACCAGCGCCGTGAGCGCCGCCGCGTCCGCGAGATTGCCGCGCACCCACTCCACCCCCTCGCGCGGGGCCTGATCGCGGCGGGCGAGCGCGCGTACCCTGTGCCCCTTCGCCAGCGCCTCGGCGAGCACCGCGCTGCCGACGAAGCCGGTCGCCCCGGTGATGGCGAGGAGGCTCACAGCAGCACCATGTGGTCGCGGTGGATCACGCAGGAGCGCGGGGCGTAGCCGAGGCGCTCGGCCTGTTCCTCGGCGCGGCGGCCGGCGATCAGTTGCACCTCGGCGGCGGCGTATTCGGCAAGACCCTGCGCGAGGCGCTCGCCCTTGAGCGACAGCACGCTGACGAGGTCGCCGCGCCGGAAGTGGCCCGAGACGCCCACGACGCCCGCGGCGAGCAGGCTCGCCCCGCCCCGCAAGGCCGCCGCGCAGCCCGCATCGACCCGCAGCTCGCCCGCCGGCGCCAGCCTGCCACCGAGCCAGGCTTTCCTCGCCGAGGCGGCGCTGACGGGGAGGAACAGCGTCCCCGTTCCCGCAGCCAAGGCGTTGGCGATGGGCGATTCCCACGTACCGTTGATGATCCCGAGCGCGATCCCCGCCCGCGTCGCGATCTGCGCCGCCTGGAGCTTGGAGACCATGCCGCCCGAGCCGAGGCCCGAGGAGGAGGCGCCGCTCGCCATTGCCATGACCTCGTGCGTCACCGCCTCGACCACCGGCACCAGCGCCGCGCCGGTCTCGCGCGGGTCGCGGTCGTAGAGGCCGTCTACGTCGGAGAGTAGTAGCACCAGATCGGCATTCGCCGCCTGCGCCACCCGCGCCGCGAGACGGTCGTTGTCGCCGAAGCGGATTTCCTCGGTAGCGACGCTGTCGTTCTCGTTGATGACGGGGATCACCCCCGCCTCGAGCAGCCGGTCGAGCGTCGCGGCGGCATTGAGGTAGCGGCGGCGATCCTCAAGGTCGCCGAGGGTCAGGAGCATCTGCGCCGCCGTGATCCCCTCCGCGCCGAGCGCCCGGCTCCACAGGTCGGCAAGCGCGATCTGGCCGACGGCGGCGGCGGCCTGGGCGTCCGCGAGGCTCCCCCGCCCGCCCTTCGCCAGACCCAGCCGCGCCGCGCCCAGCGCGATCGCGCCCGAGCTCACCACGATGACCTGCGCGCCCGCGCCGCGCAGGGCGGCAAGGTCACCCGCCATGCGCGTCAGCCAGGCCTCGCGCGCCTGCCCGCCGCCGACCAGCAGCGCCGAGCCGATCTTGACCACGATCCGCCGCGCGGCGGTGATGTCGGCGAGCCGCGTCAGCATCGCTGTATCAGAGCGGCGACCACTCGGGCGCGTCGCCGTCGTCCTCGACATGCGCGGCCTTGGTTTCGGTCGCGGTGCGATCCGGGAGGTATGCGAGCACCGCGTCCATCAGCTCGGGAATGCCAGCCCCGGTTGCGCCGGAGACGGCGAAGACCTGCTCCGCGCCCGCCGCGAGCAGTTCCTCGCGGAAGCCCTCGACCAGCTCGGCATCGGCGAGGTCGAGCTTGTTCAGCACCACCAGCCGCGGCTTCTCGTCCAGCCGCGTGTGCTCCTTGTCGCCATAGGCCGCCAGCTCCTCCTCGACGATGCGCATCGCCTCGGCGGGATCGGCATCCTCGGTGCCGGTGATGTCGATGAGGTGGATCAGCACCCGGCAGCGCTCGATGTGCCCGAGGAAACGGTCGCCGATGCCGACGCCCTCGGCGGCGCCCTCGATCAGCCCCGGGATATCGGCGAGCACGAATTCGCGGCCCTTGTGGCGCACCACGCCGAGCTTCGGCACCAGAGTGGTGAAGGCATAGTCGCCGACCTTGGCCTGCGCGTTAGACACCGCGTTGATGAAGGTCGACTTGCCCGCATTGGGCAGCCCCACGAGGCCGACGTCCGCGAGCAGCTTCAGCCGCAGCCACACCCACATCTCCTCGCCCGGCATCCCCGGCTGGTGCTGGCGCGGCGCGCGGTTGGTCGAGGTCTTGTAGGAGGCATTGCCGCGCCCGCCCATGCCGCCCTCGAGGAAGGTTACGCGCTGGCCGACCTCGGTGAAGTCGGCGAGCACCTCCTCCTTGTCCTCGGAGAGCACCTGCGTGCCCACCGGCACCTTGATGACGAGCGGCTTGGCGCTCGCGCCGGTGCGGTCCTTGCCCATCCCGTGCCCGCCGCGCGGCGCCTTGAAGTGCTGGGAGTAGCGGAAGTCGATGAGGGTGTTGAGCCCCGCCACCGCCTCGAACACGATGTCCCCGCCGCGCCCGCCGTCACCGCCGTCGGGGCCGCCGTATTCGACATATTTCTCGCGGCGGAACGAGACGGCCCCGGGGCCGCCTCCGCCGGACTTTACGTAGATCTTGGCCTGGTCGAGGAAATGCATGGCGCGCGCATAGGCAATTCCTGCTGCAATTGCGAGGGGAATGGCACGTCACAGCCGCGCGATGAAGGGGGCGAGCCGCTCCGGGACCGCATCCGGCGTGTGGATCAGGCAGGCGAGCACCTCGGCGCTCTCGACCAGCCGCGGGCCGGGGCGGTTGAACAGGTGGTGGCCGTCGACCGCGAAGACCCGCCCCTCGCGCACCGCCCTGAGGCTTCGCCAGGGTTCCCCTGCGAGCAGCGCGCGGGCTTCGGGCAGGGTCTGGGCGAGCTGGTAGCCGCAGGGCATCAGCGCGACGATGTCGGGATCGGCGGCGATGGCCGCCTGCGGCTCGATCCAGTGCGAATGCACGCCGGGTGCGGCGAGCAGCGGCTCGGCCCCGGCGGCGGCGACCAGTTCGGGCACCCAGTTGCCCGCGACCATCAGCGGCTGGATCCACTCGACCGCGAGCATCCGCGGCCGCACCGCCGGCGCGGGCGGCAGGGCGGCGAGCCCTTCCCGCATCCGCGCCGCCGCCCCGGGCGCGCGTTCGGGAACGCCCGCCGCCTCGGCCACGCGCGCGAGATCGCCGAACACGTCTGCCAGATCGTCGGGCGCGAGCGAGACGAGCCTGGGCGGCGTCCCCACCCAGCTCGCCAGCGCCTCCTCGAGATCGGCGGGCGTCACCGCGCAGACCGCGCATTGCGCCTGGGTCAGGATCACGTCGGGCCGGAGCGACTTCAGCAGCGGCGCGTCGACGTCGTAGACCGACAGGCCCTTCTCGACGATCGCCTTGACCCGGTCCTCGATCGCCTGCGAGGTCAGGCCCTTCTCCAGCTTGGTCGAGGTGCACACCGGCAGCGCCTTCACCGCCGGGGGGAAGTCGCATTCGTGCGAGCGGCCGACGAGGTTGTCCTGCAATCCCAGCGCCACCGCGATCTCGGTGGCGCTGGGAAGCAGCGAGACGATCCGCAGGGGCGCGGCGCTCATCGCGCCTGCCATGCGGCGAGCGCGGGAAGGCGCGCCAGCACCTGCCAGCCGAGCCACAGCCCGGCGAACCACAGCCCGTCGTTGAGCGCGATCAGCCCGACGATCTCCGGCGCGAACAGCGCCGGATCGCCGAAGGGCAGCGCATAGGCGAAGAGGCTCGCCTCGAAGGCCGCGAAGGCCGCGAGAAAGGTCACGACAGGCCCTCCCCGCACCGCCCGCGCCGCCGCGGAGGCGACAAGGCTCGAGGCGAGAAGCGAGAGGCCCGCGGCAAATGTCGCCCCGTCCCACGGGAAGCCCATCAGGCCGAAGCCCAGCACCTGGTTGCCCAGCCAGCACGCCGCCACCGCCGCAACGCCGCGCCTTGCGGGCATGGCGAGCGCGGCGATGGCGGCAATGGCCGCGAAAGGCATCATGCAGGCGAGCACCACCGTGCCGCTCAGCGTGGTCGCGGCGAGCACTGCGGGGAGCGCCAGCGGGGCGAGCGATCGGGTCATGCCGGTCATCCTGCGTCCCTCCCTCAGAACCGTGCCTCGATCCCCACCGCCGCCGAGCGGCCGGGGGAGACAAAGCTGAAGACCTGCTCGTATTCCTCGCCCAGCAGGTTCTCGACCCGGGCGAAGGCGCCCAGCCGCTCGGTCAGCCTGACCCGGGCGTTGAGGTTGACGAGCGTGTAGGCATCGAGCCGCACCCGTACCGGCACGAAGCTCGGATCGGTGAAGGCATCGTCGAGCGCCCGGCCGTTGTGCCGCACCACCAGCGTCGCCGAGGCGGCATCGCCGGGCGCAGCCCAGGTCAGCGCGCCGCTAGCGATGTGGCGCGGCCGGCGCACCTCCTCGCGGCCGTTCTCCTCGGCATCGAGATAGGTATAGGCGGCATCGAGGCTCCACGCCGTGCCCAGCTGCGCCGCCAGCGACACCTCGAGCCCGCGCTGCGTGCTCACCGTGGCGCGGTTCGCCGGGGTGGCCACGAAAGTCGGCGGCGGGAAGGTGGTGAAGATCTCGCCCTCGAGCTCGCTGTCGAACCAGGTCACCCCGATCCGCACCGCCTCGCCGAGGTCCTGGTCGACCCCGACCTCCCAGCCGGTCGATTTCTCGGGGCGCAAGGCCTCGTTGCCGATGAAGCGGCCATCGACGAAGCCGAACAGCTCGAAGAAGCCGGGGTTCTTGACTCCCGATCCCGCCGCGGCGCGCAGGCGCGTGGTGTCCGTCAGCCGGTAGCCTGCGCCGACGCGGAAGGTGGTCGCGTCGCGAAAGCGGTCGTTGATGTCGTGGCGGAGCGCCGCCGACAGGTCGAGAGCCGCTCCGCTGTAGCGGTATTCGCCGACGAAGCCGACCTGCTCTATCTGGCGCCGCCCGGTAAAGGCGAAGCCGCCCGGGGTAGCGTTGCGGAAGCCCTCCTGCTCGTAGTCCGCGGCAAAGGTGAGGTCGTGGCCGTCGGCGATCCGCAGGGCCGAGACGTAGGAAGCTTTGATGCGGTCGCCCTCCGAGGCGAACGACAGGCCGAAGGGACCGAAGGTGTCGCGGGCGATGTCGGCGACCTGCGCCGAGAGATCGTGCGTCCAGCGCCCCTCCATCGCTTCGGCCCGCAGGCCGACAAGCGCATAGATCGCCTCGTTGACGAAGCGGGTCTGCGGCGAGTCGATGACGAAGCCGAAGGTCGGGCTTGCCGGGTCGAAGTCCTGGTCGTTGAAGCGGCCCTCGGTGCGGATGTAGCGGGCCGCGGCGCGCAGCTCGAGGCCCTCGGCCAGCGCCACGCCGCCCTTGCCGGCGAGCGTGTAGCTATCGCGCCCGATCGCGCGCGTGCCGCCGCGCGCGTTGGGCTGGCCATCGGTGCTGACGACGACGGCGGAGAGCGCCGCGTCCCAGCTTTCGCCGGACGCGCCGTAGCGCAGCGCGCCGTTGATGGTACCCTGCGTGCCGCCCTCGATCCGCGCGGCGAAGCCGGGGACCTCGCGGCCGCTCGCGCTCTGGTAGGCGACGACGCCGCCGATCGCGTCGGGGCCGTAGAGCGCCGACTGCGGCCCACGCAGCACCTCCAGGCGCGCGCCGATGTCGGCCTGCAGCGTGCCGATGTCGAACTCGCCGGCGAAGGGATCGGAGACCTCGATCCCGTCGACGAGCACGAGGACATGGTTGGCCTCGGAGCCGCGCAGGCGGATCTGGGTCTGCCCCGGCACCCCCGCCACCGCGACGCCCGGCACATCGCGCAGCACGTCGGCGATATCGCGGGTCTGGCGCTGCTCCAGCTGGCGCGCGGTGAGCACCGTCACCGAACCGGTGTAGTTCTCGGGCAGGACGACGTCGCCCGAGCGGCTGGCGCTGACGATGATGTCGGACCGCGGGAGATCAGCGACCATCAGCTGCGCCTCACCCTCCCCGGCGCGCGCGTCATCGCCCGCGTCCTGCGCCGCCGCCGGCACGCCGCCCACCAGCGCCGCCGCGGCGACGCCTGCCCACAATGTCGAATTCTTCACAAATCCCTCCCGTCACAAGCAACATGACGGCCGCAGGAGGTCACCCTCCCCCGGCCCAGCGATGTCGCTCACGACGAAAGTGCTTTCCGCGCCTGGCCAATCCCTGAGCCCGGCATAGAGCGACACGCCCCGGTCGGTCTCCTGGCTCACGGATCAGCGCATGAGGTGCTCGCCTTCCCGGCGGCCCGAAGGCCCCAGTGGCTGCTCCCCGGAAGGGAAGCGCGCACCCCGTGCTCACCGCTTACAGTTGCAGGGACAGCTGCGGAATCGAACCGCATTCCCGTTACCGAAACGCGAGGCGAGCGATAGCGTCAGGTCTGGCCGGCGGCAAGGGATGTGAGTGGGAAATGCAGGGGTTGCCCATCAAGCCAACCGCTCCCGCGCTGGCGCCCGGGACATGTGGAACTGGTGGAGCCGAGGGGGATCGAACCCCTGACCTCGTCATTGCGAACGACGCGCTCTCCCATCTGAGCTACGGCCCCGTTCCAGTCTTCGCACCCGCCGCAAGGCTTCCCGGGAGCGGGCGAGCGCGCGCATTAGCGGGAAGCGCCGGGGCTTGCAACGGGCATTTTGCGCCCGCCGCCAGCCCCCGCGCGCTACTTGCCCGAGGCGCCGCCGGTCGCGGGCGCGATCGGCTGGACCACCGGCTGCGAGAGCACGCCTTCCTTGACCGGGATGACCGGCACCGGCAGGCCCGTCTCCGGGTCGATCACGGTCTGCACCGTGGTCTGCGAGGGTTCGGTGGCGATCCCGGCGCGCGCCTGCTGCACCGCGACCCAGCCCGGCTGCGAGGCGCCGAACATCTCGCCCCACTTCGCGTCCCACTCCGCCGAGGCGCGTTGGTAAGCCTCGTATTCGTCGAAGAATTTGTCGAAGGGCGCGAGCAGGCCCTCGAAGTTCTCCCGGGCGAAGGCCAGCGGGTCGTTCGACGGCGCGGCGAGTGCGCGGTTCGACATGTCGAGCGCCGCGCGGCAGAACTCGGCCCGCGCGGCGGGCTCGGCGAAGAAGTTGTAGACCTGCGTGGTGTAGCCGTCGCGCGCCACGATCGCATCGCGGCGGACCTTGTGGCGGCTGCCGTAGCTCTTCTCGATCCGGTCGTTGACCGCCTTCAGCGGCCGGACGTTGCGGGTCAGGAAGGTGCGGTAGCCCTGCAGGATCGGCTCATACTCGGGCGAAAGACAGTTGAGCGCGGCGACGTTCCAGGCCGAGCGCAGGTTCCAAACGAGCTGGTCGTCGGAGAGGGCCGTGTTGACGGTGAGGCGACGCCCGTCGGGGCCGCGCGCGGGGATCTCCATCACGTAGTGCGCCCCGCCCGGCGGGAGCGGGCGATAGGGCACCGCCTCGACCACCGCGGGCGGCGGGGATGGCGGTGGTGGGGGCGGGGGCGGCGGCGCGGGGGTGGCGCAGGCGGCCAGCATCGCACCGCTCGCGGCGAGCGTGGTGATCGCAAGGCCGAAGGGCGTGCGCGTGGTGGACGGGGTCGGGGAAGGCATGTGCGGGGCCGCGCTCATCGGGGGTACTCTCTCCTGCTGCGGTCTGGGCTTGCCGCATGGGGCCAAAGGGTGGGCGCCCGCAGCTTGCTCCAGCCTGAAGCCCCCGATAGCGAGGCCGACTGGCAAAGCAAATGCCCGGGCCCCTCGTAGAGGCCCGGGCATTCGACATTTCAACATTTCTGCGACGGGCCGAGGCCCGTCGCAGCGCGCGGGAGGTTTACTCCCGGTTGCCGAGGAAGCGCAGGAGGAACAGGAACATGTTGACGAAATCGAGGTAGAGGCTCGTCGCCCCCATGATGACCGCCTTGCCCATGAACTCGGTGCCGCGCAGGTACTGGTAGTCGTTCTTCAGCCGCTGCGTGTCCCACGCGGTCAGCCCCGCGAAGATCAGGACGCCGAGGATGCTGATGACCAGCGCGAGCGTGCCCGACTGCAGGAAGAAGTTGAGGACCATCGCGATGATGAGGCCGAACAGGCCCATCACCAGAAAGGTTCCGAAGCCCGACAGGTCCTTCTTTGTGGTGTAGCCGAACAGCGACAGGCCCGCGAAGGCCCCGGCGGTGGCGAAGAAGGTCGTCGCGATCGACTGCCCCGTATAGACGAGGAAGATCGTCGAGAGCGACAGGCCCATCACGAAGGCAAAGGACCAGAACAGCACCTGCAGCGTGCCCTGGCTCATCTTGTTGAGGCCGAAGTTCATCGCCAGGATGAAGCCCAGCGGCGCCAGCGCCACGACCCACATCAGCGGACCCGAGGCGAAGGCATAGGCGACACCGGTCGCCGCCGCGCCAAGCGCGACGATGCCGGTGAGCAGCACGCCCGAGGCCATGTAGTTGTAGATCGAGAGCATGTACCTGCGCAGGCCCTCGTCGTAGCCCGCGCGGCCGGCGACATCGCCCCCGGCGCGAGGCACGGAGCCGAGCCGCTGCGCAGTGCGCGGAGTGTCATTCCAGTCAGCCATTAGCGAAACCCTTAGCTTTTCCGATCGTAGCGCGAGGGGTCGCGCTCTCCATGCGTGCGAATATCGGGGTTTCGATGGCGGTTTTCAAGCGAAACCGGCTCGCAAACCGCACCGATCGTTCAGCTTAACAAGCGTTAAGCTTACAAGCGCTTCGACAGCGCCGCACCCCTGTCGCGGGTCGCCGCCAGGGTCGCCTCGAGCAGGCGCCGCAGCGCCGCGCCATCGTCGAGCACGTTAAGCCCCTCGCGGGTCATGCCGCCCGGGCTCGCGACCCGGTCGGCGAGGATCGCGGGCGGGTCCCCGGACGCCGCCGCAAGCGCCGCCGCGCCCTCGACCGTCGCCAGCGTGAGGGTGGCGGCGGTCGGCGCGTCGAGCCCGAGATCGACCGCCGCCCCAGCGAGCGCGTCGATGAAGCGGAAGACGAAGCCGGGGCCTGAGCCGGCGAGCGCGGTGACGAGATCGAACTGCGCCTCGTCGCCGAGCCACACGGCGCTGCCGAGCCGGTCGAAGAACGCAAAGGCATCGTCGCGTCCGGCGGCGTCGAGGCCGCGCTCTGCGAGGATCACCGGCGACTTGTTGATCCGCGCGGCGAGGTTCGGCATTACCCGGACATGCGCGCTCGCCTCTGGGAACGCGGCCGCGAGCTGATCGAGCGTGATCCCGGCGAGCAGCGAGAAGACCGCCCGCCCCCCGATCAGCCCCTGCAAACTCGGTCCAATCGCGGCGAGCTGCTGGGGCTTGAAACCGAGCAGCACGGCATCATACGCTCCCGGCACCTGGGCCGCGTCGCGGTGGAGCGCGACGCCCTTGGGCGCGCTGTCCAGCGCCGGATCGAGCACGCTGAAGCGCGCCGGAGGCTCACCCGCCGCGAGCCATCCGGCGAGCATCGCTCCGCCCATGTTGCCGCAGCCGATGATGAGGAGGTGGTTCAAGAGCCTTCCAATCCGTTCGGGCCGAGCCTGTCGAAGCCCCGCACTTCTTCATGCCGGGCGCTAAACGAAAGGATCGCCCTTCGACAAGCTCAGGGAGAACAGGTGGCGCCTAGGCCTCGCCCGCTGCATCGACCATCGCCGCATCGAGCGCGGCGCGCGGGGACTTGCCGCCCCACAGCACGAATTGGAAGGCGGGGTAGAAGCGGTCGCACTCGTCGATCGCGCTCTCGACCAGCGCCTGCGCCATGTCGAGGCTCAATCGCCCGTGATCGCCCAGCAGCGCGCCGTGGCGGTAGAGCAGCACGTCGCCGTTTGACCAGATGTCAAAGTGCCCCAGCCACATCTGCTCGTTGACGAGGCACAGCAGCTCGTAGGCGGCGGCAAGCTTGTCCTCGGTCACGCGGATGTCGGGGAGGCACAGGAACTGCAGCACGCCGTCCTCGGCCCGCCAGATCGCGCGGAGCTGGTAATTGGCCCAGCTGCCCTGCACCTCGCCGGTCATCTCGTCGTCGGAGACCATCTCGCAAGGCCAGCCGCGGGCGGCGAAGAGGCTGGCGAGCATCTCGACGGGGGCGGCATCGTCCTCGGCGGAATAGTCCATGTCTTGCGCTCTCATGGCCGGGCTTTCGCGGGCGGGAGAAGGGGTCGGGTCACCATCGCGTGGAGGGATGGACGCGAAGGGGTCCGATTGGCAATCACCTGGGTCAGGGTGGCTGGGGAGAACCGGACAGACCTGTGCAAAGCCTGTGCAAAGAAACCCGTCGGCGGGTGCCGGGCGTCACTTAAGCGGTTGGACCGCCTCGCCTTCTTCGCTGAGCCACAGGAAGCTGTCGAGCCCCTTGGCCTTGAGTTCGCGCACCAGGGCTTGCGCCTTGTCGCGGTTGTCGAGCGGGCCGACGATCAGCCGGTTGGTCGCGCCCCAGCGCGCGGTGTGGGGCTTGAGCTTGGCGAGCGCGGCACCGCCCTCGCGGCTGATACGCCGCCAGTCGAAGCCGAGCGCGTCGATGTTTTTGCCGGTCGCGACCTGCACCCAGACGCGACTCGGGTGGACGGGCTTCGGCGGTTCCTTGGGCTTGGGCTTCTCGGCGGGCTTGGCGGCCTGCGGGGGCGGGGGCGGGGGCGGGGCCTCGCGCCGGACGTCGATCCGCGACAGGTCGACGGCATCGCCGCCGACGCGGGCATCGGGCAAGGGCGCGCCGAGATCGGCGAAGGCATCCGCGACCCGCGCCGGCGGCGCAGAGGGCGCGGGGGCGGCTGGGGGTGCCGAAGGCGGGGCGGTGGTGACCGCGACAGGCGTGACCGTCGCCACCCGTTGTGGCGGCTGAGCCGGTGCAGGCTGGGCCGCGCGCGGCGCGCCGAGCGGCGCGCCGGAGGGGGCTAGACGGCTGTCGGCGCGCTCCTCCGCGGCGAAGCGGGCAAGGCGCGGATCTTCCCGCCCAATATCCGCCGCACGAGGGAAGATCCCGAGGTTCGCCGCCGCCGCCTGCTGCGGCTTCGTCAGCCGCGGCATGTAGCCGAGGTAGGGCACCAGCCGGGTCGCGAGATCGCGCGGCATGACCTGCTCGACGATCGCGGTGGCGCGGTCACTCTCGCCCATGATCGCAAGGCCAAAAGCCCTGGCTCGCTGCGCGGCCATGTCGCGTCGATCGAGCAGCGGGCGCAGCGTGTCCTCGAACCGCGCGCGGTTGCCGGCAATCGCGTAGCTGACGGCGAGGCGGCGACGCGCCTCGTCGTTTGCAGGGTCAAGCTCGAGCGCACGCAGGTAGGCCGCCTGCGCCGCCGGCTGCTCGCCGACGAGATCCAGCGTGAGCGCGCGGTCGGTGAGCAGCGTGCGCTCGTCCGCCCCCGCCGCCAGCGCGCGGTCGAATTGCGCCAGCGCCTCGCCGGCGCGGCCCGCGCGCAGATACACCGATCCGAGCCCCTGAGCGACCGCGGCATGGCCCGGATCGACCTCCGCCGCGCGTCCGAAGAAGCCGATCGCCGCCTCAAGGTCTTCCACCCCCAGCGCCGCCTGTCCCGCCTCGATCAGCGTGTCGCGATCGCGCGGCGCCTTGGCGAGCGCGACGAGAGCACGATTCAGGCGCTGGACCTCAGTCGAAGGGAGCGCCTGCACCACCGGCTGCGCTATCACGTCCTGCGCCGCAGCACCCGCCACCGGCAGCAGCGCACCGGCGAGGGCGAGGGTGCAGGAAACGGACAGGCGCGACACCATCATGCGTGTTCTAGCAAGCTCTCCGCGACACGCCAGCGACGCTGCGATGCGTCGCCGCGCGGCCGCGCCTACTGGTTGTTCTGGCGGCCGAGGAAGCGCGGGATGCTCAGCGCCGGGCCCTCGTCGCCCTCGTCCTCGTCGTCCTCGTCACGGGCGGTGCTGCGCGAGAGGTTGGCCATGCGTTCGAACAGCGTGCTGCCCGAGCCCGCGCCGCCGCCGCTCGCGCCCTCGGCCGCCGACCCGCCGAGCAGCGAGCGACGCCGCCCGCCACCGAGCCGCGCCTCGACCGGGCGGTCCTCGGCGGCCAGCCGGTCAGCGCTGGCGAGGAGATCGTCCTGCGCCGAACCCTCGGGCTCCTCGGTGTAGGGCGTGTAGCCGTCGTCGAGCTCGAGCGCATCCTCGGCGTCCGTGCCGTCGGTGTCTGCGCTGCCGGCGCCCGCATAGCCGTAGCTGCCGGTCTCCTCCGCCCCGCGTAGGCCCGCGAGCGGATCGACGATGCCGTCGACGTCATCCTCGTATTCCTCGCCGTAATCGTCGCCGGCCTGCATGCCGGTCAGTTCGAAGGGCGCAGGCGAGGCGTAGTCGGCGCTTTCGTCTTCAGCCTCCTCGGAGAGGTCGAGCATGTCGTCCTCATCGTAGGTGACGGTAGGCGTGGCGGCGGGAGTGCCGAGGTCGAAGGTGGGCGTCGCCGGAGCAGCCGCTGCCAGCGGCGGAAGCTCGGTGAGGCCCTCGTCCTCGGACAGCTCGAGCACCGGGCGCTTGGGCGCGCGCGACTGGCCGAGCGACACGGCCTGCGAGCGCTCGGACTGACCGATCGCGCTCTGCTCGATGCCGGTGGCCACCACCGAGACGCGGATCTTGCCCTTGAGGTCGGGGTTGAAGGCCGAGCCCCAGATGATGTTTGCGTCCTCGTCGACGAGTTCGCGGATGTGGTTCGCCGCCTCGTCGACCTCGAGCAGGCGCATGTCCTCGCCGCCGATAATCGAGATGATAACGCCCTTGGCACCTGCCATGCTGACGCCGTCGAGCAGCGGGTTCGCTATGGCCTGTTCGGCCGCCTCGAGCGCGCGGTTCTCACCCTCGCCCTCGCCGGTGCCCATCATCGCCTTGCCCATCTCGCTCATCACCGAGCGCACGTCGGCGAAGTCGAGGTTGATGAGGCCGGGCATGACCATCAGGTCGGTGATCGAGCGCACGCCCTGCTGGAGCACCTCGTCGGCGAGCTGGAAGGCTTCCTTGAAGGTGGTCTCGGCCTTGGCGACGAGGAACAGGTTCTGGTTGGGGATGACGATCAGCGTATCGACCTGGCGCTGCAGCTCCTCGATGCCGGCTTCCGCGGCGCGCATGCGGCGGGTGCCCTCGAACAGGAAGGGCTTGGTGACGACGCCCACGGTCAGCACGCCCATGCGGCGGGCGGCCTCGGCTATGACGGGCGCGGCGCCGGTGCCGGTGCCCCCGCCCATGCCCGCGGCGATGAAGCACATGTTGACGCCCTCGAGCGCCTTCTCGATCTCGGCGACGGTCTCCTCGGCCGCGGCCTTGCCGACCTCGGGCCGGGCGCCCGCGCCAAGGCCGCCGGTGATGTCGGGCCCGAGCTGGATGCGCTTTTCCGCCGGCGAGGTGCTCAGCGCCTGCGCATCGGTGTTGGCGACGATGAACTCGACGCCCTCGATCTCGGCCGCGATCATGTTGGCGATTGCGTTGCCGCCGGCCCCGCCGATGCCGATGACGGTAATGCGCGGGCGCAGATCGTCGCTAACCGCGGGTCCGATATTGATGCTCATGAGCTGGTCCTCCAGGCGCGGGATAGCGGCTTTTCCATCCTAATCCCCCGCATTAATCGTCTCTGACATAATCGTGGTGCACATTTTATAGCGGCTGAACCCTTATCCACAGCATCGGACCGGCGTTTTGCCGGCGCGGCCCCTGCGTCAAGCGGGCGCCGGGGTCGTCAGAAATACTCCTTCAGCGCCCGAAGCAGGCGCACCGGCAGGGTTGACCACCCGCTCTCGCGCACGAAGCCCTTGTACACCCCGCCGCGCCGCGCGCCTACTGCGCGGATGTCGACCGGGTCGTCGGCAGCGTAGAGGCACAGGCCCGCCAAGGTTGCAAAGCCCGGCGCGTGGTGCGCCTCGGGCATCCCGGCGAGCTGCGGCGGCCGTCCGAGCCGCACCGGCTGGCCCAGCGCACCCTGCATGAAATCGGCCATCCCGGCAAGCTCGGCTCCCCCGCCGGTCAGCACCACCTGTCCCGCGCGCGAACCCGCGAAACCCATCGCCTTGAGCGCCTTGCCGACCTCGCCCGTCAGCACCGCGAGCTGCTGGGTGACCACCGCGATGAGCTCGGCGCGCACGATGCGGTTCTTGTCGTCGGCCCCGCGCGCGAGGGGACCCACGGGCGCGCCGTCGCCGCCCTCGCCCGGACCGCTCACCGGGATCAACTCGCGGTGATCGGCGGGACTGGCGATCGCCGACCCCGCGACGCATTTCAGCCGCTCGGCCTGCGAGCGGCGGATGCCGAAGCTCGAGGCGATCGCGTCGGTGATCGAGCCCGAGCCCATCGGGATGGCGTGGAGACCGAGCAGCATCCCCCCCGCGAAGACCGCCACATTGGTGATGTCCGCCCCGATCTCGACCAGGGCAACGCCCAGCTCGCGCTCTTCCGGCGTCAGACATGCGTGCCCGGCGGCGAGCGGCGCGGCGACGACACCCTCGACCTCGAGATGGGCGTTCTGCACCGCCTCGGTGAGGTTCCTAACCGGCGCCCCGTCGGCGAGCATCACGTGGATGTCAACGCCGAGCCGCTCGGCATGAAGCCCGCGCGGGTTGGCGACGCCGTGGGCGCCGTCGAGCGTGTAGTGCGCGGGCTGGGCATGGAGCACGCGGCGCCCATCGGGCTGGATCATGTCCTGCGCCTCGATCAGCAGCGCCTCGACATCCTCCTCCTCGATCCGCCGCCCGCCGATCTCGATGTCGACCGCGACCACGTGGCTGGCGAGCCCCGCTCCGGCGCAGGCAATCCATACAGAGCGCACCGAGATGCCCGTGTCCTTCTCCGCACGCTCGACCGCGTCGCGGATCGCATGGCTCGCCGCGGCCATGTCGGTGACGTAGCCGCGCTTGATCCCGGCGCTCGCCCGGTGCCCGGAGCCGAGCACCTGCAACTCGCCGCTCTCGGTCTCGCCCATGATCATCGCCGAGATGCGGAAGGAACCGACGTTGACCGCCGCGTAGGTCCGCGCGAGGCGGCGCTGCGAGGCGGCACGGGCGGAGGGGCCGAGGGCCATCAGGTCGTCCCCCCCTCTTCGTTGGCGGCGACCACCTTGGGCTTGCCGGCCGCATCGGGCAGGCGCAGGTAGAGCCGCGGCGGGGTGCGCATGTCAAAGGCGAGCACCTGGCCGCCGAGCAGGCGATTCTTGCCGTCGAGCCGCGCGAACTTGACGAGCGCCGTCGCCGCCTCGACCTCGCCTTCGGGCAGGGCGAGGAGCTGGCCGGTCGTGAAGGTGAGGTTCCAGCGGCGGTTGCCAACCCACTCGGCCGCCTCGACTTTCGGCGCCAGCGCGGGGGCGGCGGCGAGCAGGGTCTCTAGCGCGCGGGCCTGCTTGGCCGCGCCCGGGCCGGCGAGGCGCAGCATACCCTTGGCCTTGTCGGCGGCGATCGGCTCCAGTTCGACCCCGGCCGGATCGATCAGCACCAGCCGGTCGGGCTTCTCGAGCACCGCGTGGGGCTCGCGCTCGACGATGTCGATAGCAAGGGTGTGGGGCAGCTGGATCGAGACCCGCGCGTCCTCCACCCAGGGTAACGTGCGCAGCTCCTCGCGCAGGGCCGCGACGTCGACCTCGGGCATGGCGCGGTTGCGCTGGGCGAGCGCGCGGGCATAGACCTGCTGCTCGTCCATGCGGTTGGTGCCGGTCACGCGCACGTGGCGCACCTCGAAGCCTGCGTCGGCGGCGATCCGGGCGACCTCGGCCTGGGCGAGCGCGGGGACGCCGGCGAGGCTGGCGATCACCGCCGCCACCGCCACCCCGCCGCCGATGATCGCAGCAAGCCAGATGCGGCTCCACTGGTCCTCAGTGAAGGGCAGCACGCCCATCGCCTTGTCGACGACGCCGCTCGCCTGCCCCCGCGCCTTGCGGGCGGTGACCGCGCGGCTCTGCGCCTTGGCGGCGCGGCGCACGCCGGAGGTGCCGTTACGCCGGATTCGCTGCGCCATCGCCCCCTCCCTTCCCCTTGCGCAGGCCGTGGACGCGCAGCGCCTCGGCGACCAGCATCTCGACGAGGTCCGCATAGGAAATGCCGTTCCCCGCCGCCTGTTCGGGCACGAGGCTCAAGGGCGTCATGCCGGGCTGGGTGTTGGTCTCGAGCACGAAGAGCCCGTCTTCGCCTTGCTCCTCGTCCCAGCGGAAATCGGTGCGGCTGGTGCCGCGGCAGCCCAATACCTGGTGGGCCTTGACCGCATAGGCCTCGCACAAGGCGGTGATTGCCGGCGGCAGCTTGGCGGGGAAGACGTGCTGCGTGCGCCCTTCGGTGTACTTGTGCTCGTAGTCGTAGAAGCCGTGCTCGATCACGAGTTCGGTCACGCCGAGCGGGCGCGGGCCTTCGGGTCCGTCGAGCACCGCGGCGGTGAGTTCGCGCCCCTTGATGAAGGGTTCGGCGAGAAGCTCGGCGAATTCCTGCCACGGCCCGGTCGCCGCGGGGCTGATCGGGTTGCCGACATTGCTGTCCGCGGTGACAATGGCGACACCGACCGAGGAGCCCTCGTTGACGGGCTTGAGCACATAGGGGCGCGGCAGCGGATCGCGCGCGTAGAGTTCCTCGCGGGTCACGATCCGCCCGCCCGGCATGGGGATGCCGTGAGGGACGAGCGCCTGCTTGGTCAGCTGCTTGTCGATCGCGATCACCGAGGTGGCGAGACCCGAATGGGTGTAGGGCAGGCCCATCAGGTCGAGCATCCCCTGCACCGTCCCGTCCTCCCCCGGCACCCCGTGGAGCGCATTGAACACGACGTCGGGCTTGGCTTCATGCAAGCGCAGGGCCACGTCACGCCCCATATCGATGCGGGTGACGCGGTGGCCCTTGCTCTCGAGCGCATCGGCGATACCCGCGCCGCTGGTCAGCGAGACCTGCCGCTCGTTCGCCCAGCCGCCCATCAGGACCGCGACGTGCAGGGGTTTGTCGAGGCTCACGGACGTCCCACTCTCTGAATTTCCCATTCGAGGCTCACGCCGGTCGCGGCGTAGACC